>Ga0115007_10002455_pt1 | contig 11421 bp, 9 predicted proteins | sample ArcOceMetagenome_2_FD_87166 | JGI IMG/M metagenome (GOLD analysis project Ga0115007, IMG submission 87166) | Marine eukaryotic phytoplankton communities from Arctic Ocean - Arctic Ocean ARC135M Metagenome | ecosystem: Environmental > Aquatic > Marine > Oceanic | place: Arctic Ocean | collected... | reverse complement strand
GCTTCAGCAAGATCACCGTCACCCCACACTGGAATTGGCTGTTGCGTATACTCGGCAACTCTCGAAGTAATCTTATCTTCAGGAAACCCAGCACTGCGCATCAAATTAGCATACTGCTCTGCAGGGACAGAAGCCTCTACAACAGGCGCAAGTTTTTCCTGTTTATTTGTAGTAGTTTCAGCAAGTGCCTCTAACTTACGGACAGCAGCAAGTTCGACTGAGGTAGTCTTTTCAGAAGTGCTCATTCGGTTTCCTACTTAGTTGGCGGGTTGCGAGGGTTTATAACAGCTTCCCGTAAGTCGCGTTTTCCAGTTCTAACATCTTTAGCAGTTTTTCTAATAGCGTTTGAAAAAGTAGTTACGTTCGATGCTGAACGGTTTCTACTCCTCATAGTTTCTTGAGTGTGAAACTCTATAGCTCGATCTCGATTTATTTGATTTTCTGTCGAAACCAAATATTCCTGCAAAAGCTCTGTAGTTCTCGACTTAAGTCCACCAAATGGCCCATCGTCCAATTCTTGTTTAGTGTCAAACGGCCCCACCTTACCTGCACCGTCACCCATATCCCCAACAGCCATGTAAATAATATTGTTCAACGCTTTGTTGTCGATGGTTGAAAGTTCTTGTGGGATTTCCAGTAAGGCGGTTTTCTTAGCTCCTTTAGGCAATTCACTATTTTTTTGTGTAATCCGCGCGTTTTTATTTTCAACAGAGGTCACTTTCTCAGCAAGAAAAGCAGCCTTTACTGAGTCGTACGTGTCTTCAATGACACTTGAGTTCTTCCCGATCCATGCTGTTTTGTCGTAATTATTTTTATCTGCTAGGTTCTGTGCATCCCCTAGCGAATAATTATTTTCCGCTGCTTCAAAAAAAGCTGAGTTTTTATCAACTGGGTTATCCGCCAAAGCTGTCTCTAGACCCCTGTCTAGCGTAGCTAACTCAGCTGTTACGAATGCGTTTTCCTCTGCTTGGTATGAATTAATTTTGCCGCTATCAGCGTCGGACAGCTTATTCTGGGATATCCACGCTTTTCTTACTTCGGAATCAAGCTTCAGCAAATCAGCAGCTGAAATCGTTTTATCCTCATTTGCAAGCTTAATTGCTTGAGCAACTGCATCGTTTTCAGTATCTGCATTGATTACTTCTCCAGTAATTCGAGTTATTGATTCTGTACTTGTACGAGCATCTTCAATCCGATTTCTGTCTCTTACTTCAAATATTCTCTTTTCACCTTCACTTTCCAAACCAGAAGTTAAATTTGCCCGATCTAAAATATCTTTATATTCGGCAATCATAGCGGTTGCTGCTTCAGGATTGTCATTCTGAATAAATGAATTGATCTGTTCGACTATAGGGTCAGTTTTTAATTTGAGTTGTTCTGTATCGAATGTTTGCTCGCTTGTGATGTCGTTACGGTCTTCCTGTACTTCACCACGTAAACTTGCTAATTGATTGTTTTGTTCTTGCATCATTGCAGCGCTGTCTACATTCGAGCCATACTTTGTGCGTAGCGCATCAATAGCCCCTGAATCTAGAGCGGTTTCATACTCATCAAAATCTCTGTACGTAGCTAGTTCTTCTGCAAACGCCGTAGTGTTATTTGTGCGCTCATTAAGCATGTTCGCGTCTTTCATTTCGACACGGTCATCGACTAAACCTTTTAGCCCGTCAAGTCCTGCAGTAATACTGTCTTCCGCCCCTTGCAACAGAGCAACGCCTGTACGGCTTTCTCGACCAGTAACATTCTTCCACGTAATTGGCATACTAATTCCTTAAGCGATTCTGTTTTTATCCATGTAAGAACTAACCGATTCAAAATGATTAGGGTTAGATGCATAGCGTGCTGCTTGGCGATCTTCTAACCTGGTATTGTATTCCTGTTTTTGAGCACCGTAGTTAAGTGCAAACTGTTTTCTACTTTCGCTAAATGATTTTTTAGACTGTTTTAATTTTTCTAAACCAAACCACGCAGAAGTCAAACCTGTAACAGCATTAAGTCCCTGGCTAAATTGATTCATTGTTTGGTTACCATTTACGTCGGTTCCGCCACCGTTCCATGCGTTTTTAATGCCTGCGTATAAATTGCCAAATATACCTCCGCTCGTCTGCTGTGGGGTACCAGAGGTGAGGGGTGCGTTATAGTTGTTAATAAAATCAGACCCCCCTTGAGGAGGTGCATACAGTTGTGGACTTTGTTGATTCATGTTTTGCGCCCCGTATTGCACAGGTGACAGATATGCGCTTTGGTCATTTGGGTATGCCATGACTAAATGACTCCTACAGATTGATTCGTTGTGGGAAGTGTGAGGGATATATTTACAAAATTCTGAACTATCTTTACGGACTGCATTCCGACGTTTCCAGAGTGTGCGGTACGTAATAAGTAGTTTTCTGGGGTCTCACCTGCAACATCGAGAGGAATTGAACCAATAAAGGCAAACGGGTCAATATCTATCCCCGCATCTAATAGTGCAGTTAGCTCTTCAAGTTCCTTCATTTCTGCCGAAGACTCAGTTTGAAAGTCTTCCATATCGCCCATAAGAGATGTGAACTGATTCTGTAGCACGGTGTTAGCCCCACCGACTAGGCCATTAGCAGCCATCAATAGCATGTCTGCCGAATCCTTTAAGATGTCGGTAGCGCCTTTGTAATACTTACCTACTAAAGCTGCAGCGACAGCAAGTACGGCTACCCAGAAAGCGTTATCAGGGCCAATGGCTTTAGCCACTTCCTTAAATATCGCCTTTACAATGACAGACCGTATGGCAAATTCGACTATCAAACTCAAAACTACCAGTGCTGCAGTGCCGTATGCCCCCGCAGCCAGTGCTGCATTAATAGTAGCGCCCCCATCTTGACCAAGTGTTAGTACTGTTAAGACAACGGCTACAATGAGTAGCAATGTGCTAAACCAAGATGATTGATACCACTTAATTTCCTGTACTTGGTGTGAGTTAAATAAAAAGTGTAAGGAACGCTGATACAACATAGCTGTCTTAGTAGAAGACATCTGCTTTGCAATATCGCGATCAATTGGAATAAGTAACAAATCGTCATCAACCCCACCTTCTGATCCTCGATCTCTGTAGATGCGGTAGCGCACTTTAGGGTGCCGTACTTTAATAACTTCAATAACCCCCGGCATAATCTGGTGTTTAAACACCCGCATCCGTGGAGCAATGTCCTCCGTAGAGAAATTGCTATTCAAGCTCCACTGACTAACGCTAGGAGCTGTTAGCATATTACTTGTGTAATCGCCCACACTCCCAATCGTACCTGCCTCGTATGCGCGGGTAATTGATTCAAAGCTAAGCTTCATCTCAAAGTCAGCGTCAGAAAGCTGTATTGCGTAACTGGCTTGAGTACCTGGGCTGCTACCGTAACTGGATTCGCGATCAACCGTGTTTGTAAACTCTTTCTTAGCGTCTGCTGGCAATTGCTCGTAAATGTTGGAAAAGTATCGATGCATGTACTCAATTTCGAGGGGGTCAGTACTATTAATAGGTACCCCCATCAACATGACAGCTTGAGGTACTGTATCAATCTCGCCTGCCTCATTTAGGGAGTCTCCCATTGCTTTAAAATCCATGCCGATTTTTGAAAGCAGTTTTTCAGTCGTAATGTACTCCTGCGTATTTATGTACGCATTTGCAGTACGGTCTACATTTTCGGAACGAAATACCGCAATAGGGAAATATGTACCGGGGTTAGTGTAATCAGGGGGATCAAATATGTTGGTTAACGCTGTGTGTACATTATCTACCGGGTTATAAATCCAATAACCTGAATCAGTATCCCCTGTTACCAACGAGTAGCGGCCTTGGTAATACTCTTCGCCTAAATCATATGCATCGAGGGGGTAAACAATAATGCTTCGCTGCATTGCGCCATTAGCATCAAGCGTTGCTGTATGAAATTCTATCGCGTCAATTGTTCCCTCAAAGCGTTCTTCTTCATACATTATTAAGTTGGCAATATTGTTAGTAGGCGCTAAGGCTGAGCGCTCAGGTGTTTCACCTGCGCCGGAGAAATTGCCAAAGTTGCCTACGCTTGTTTCTTCTGGCTCTCTACCGGCTAAGGTGCTGTGTACCGCAACCATCTTCTCCAGATAAACATCCCCCAGTGTCGTAAGTTTGTTGCTGCCTTCTGAATACCCATAGTCTTCCTGCAACACTTTCCAACCTACGTGGAAACTATTCAACGGCCTAAAGTACATATAATCAATATTGATGGGCTGCCCAACATCTGCAGTCATGGCAAGGTTAGCGGCGGGTACTCCTGCGTCAGACGATAAAATGGTCGTGTCAGGTAATCCGTAGTGATAATGATCTCTACCGTAACGGTAGTAGCTATTAAAGAGTTGATGTGTACCTAACAATGCCTCGTACTTAATAGCCTCGGTAATTTTAAAGTCATCATCAAAAATAGATCTCAACGCAGCGGTTTGGGCAGGGTTGTTGATCATGGCATCTTCGATTACCCGCTGTACTTGCGTGCTGACGTAATGCTTTTTCTTTGTACTAAATACACCCATACCTGTCTCCCCAAATAAAAAAGGAGGCAACGCCCCCTTAATTGTCGTACTTGTTTGCCCCGTTAAGCGCCAACACCGTCCATGAGCTTAGTTACCACTGCGCCAATATTTACATCCGTTAATTTATTATCGGTATCGCGAGGAGTGCCTTCATCTGTTGTTCGCGAAACATTCCACACATCCGTCATAATGCCTGCAGCTTTTTGCTCAGCATCGCGTAAAAACGCTGCGGCTTGGTTGCCGTACAGTAAGGTTTGTTTTCCAATAACGCTGTCAGGTGTAATACCTGCGCCATTGGTTTGAGCAGTTTCAGTAACTTTCTTTTGGTTCAATAGAAGGATCTCAGTACTCATTTTATCAAGCGTTTTAACCAAGACATCGAATTCAGCTCTAAGCTTACATTCCTGCGCCGACAGTACTGTTTCTTCGGTAATAGCATTAAGTTTTTTCTGTGCGGTCAATAAAGCTTCGGCATCCGTCCCTAACTTCTGCGACGTAATTAGCGCAGTTTGAGACTGTAACTGCGCTGTCTGAGCTACTGATTTAACTTTTTCTAATTCCGCTATTTCACCTTCTATTACAGAGTTTAGTGTTCTCTGGGTGGTTAACGCGGTGTCTGCATCCGCCCCTAGCTCTTGCGAAATGACTAAAGTAGTTTGAGCCTGTATCTGCGCTGTCGAAGCTTGCATGTTAAGAATCTGTGCCGCAGCCAGATCTCTTTGGTGTTCAGCGGTTGTTTTGCCGATCTCTAAAGTGTCTCGCTGCTTTTCAAGAATTTCTCGTTCGAGTAAGTTCTTATCTCGCTCAAGCAAAAAGGTCAAAGCTCGATCTAATGAGCTTTGAAGGGTGGCCGTATAAAGCGAGGCATATTCAGTGCCCGTAATACGACCTGTTCGGTACTCTTCCTGTAACTGGGAAGACACGGAAGCCATCAATTTATCGAAAACACCATCGCCAGTGATTACACCAGCGGTTAAGTGTGTAATTGTAATTGGATCTGCCATGCCTATTCCCTATTTTACGCCGAAGTGCCCGCAGCCATTGCTTGCCGCTGTGCAAGATCTTTGATTTCTTTTTCTGTCAGCGGCGCTAAGCGGTTAACGGCAAACTCTTTAATCAATCCAGACGTATTAACAACAGTGCCGCCTGGGCCTTTTTTAGTTGAGAAGGATTGAAATTGGCGCTCTTCAATCATGTTTAACAACATGTCTTCAACATGCCACTCAACGCCAAACGGCACCATGCGCTTAATTGTCGGAACAGCAGCGTTTCCTGTTGTAAACACTTCACCCTGCCATTGCGTTTTGTTGGGGTTCATCGACGTAATAATGACGCGATGTAATGCAGTTGCTTTCTTTCTAACTGCAAGCTTTATTTCCGCTTCAGATAATTTCTTAGCTGCTTTAACGGGAGCTTCTACGATTTCTGCAGGAGCCTCATTTTCTTCGATTGCACTCGCAATCTTTTCCTGTAATTTCTCTAGTCCAATTGACGGGTGATAACTAACACCCAATGCGGTGGCTTGTGATTTAGCCGCCTCTAGTTCTGCTTTCTCTAATTCGTTATCCATTGCGGGATCTCCGATAAATAATATGAGGGTAAAACTAGGGTGCCCCGAAGGACACCCGTTTTCTTACATTGCTGCGGCTGTCTTGATCATGCCGATTCGCTCAGGACGCTCAAGCAAGAATCCGTAGTACCACTTGATAGACATAAAGCCCATCTCGCCATACGGATCTGATCGGTCATGAGTTTCACCCGGCATTTTCTTCTTGATAGACATCTTCACAGTGTCACCGTCAGTCTGAAAACCGATGGTTGAGAAAGACTCACTACCTACGCAAACCATGGGGAATACGTCGTACTTTTGTCCAGTCTCATAGTGAGTTGCATCACCTGACGCGTCTGCACCAGCACCTGCCCACTTCAACATTTCAGGAACAACAACACATCGGAAGTTACCAACCGAACCTTCTTCACCTGTCAACACAGTACCGCCTGACGCATACTGGTGAACTTTGATGTAAGCAGGCGCACTGTGCAGATCTTCCATTGCTTCCAATGTAGGAGTCAGCTCAGAGCCGTGATACAAAACACGACCGCCTGAGATAGTGCGCGTATCGACAAGTCGAGTACCCGTAATAATCTTAGACTGCTTAGGTGTTCTGTTGTTGTCTAGGTCGATAGACAGACGCAGTAGCGCGTTGTAATCAACCACATCAGCTGCATCAACTGTCGCAGAAGACGTTGCGTTACCGGCATAGCGAACAACACCAGCAGAGTTCAAGATATCAATCTGTAGAGCTGCTTCAGTAAGTTCAGTAGCGCCATTGATCATTTCACGGTTAACGTGCTCCATAAGCATGTCGTCTGTGTCAAAATCAAGAGACTCTTGTGTGAACTCTTCGAAGAAACCAAACTTCTGAATTGAACCTTCAATATCCTTACGTGTGAAGCCAACGCGGTTAACCCTGCCGCCAGTTTCTGTAAGAGTAGGAAGTTTGCCAGTGATTGCGCCAACGTCACGACTTGAACCGTAAAGGTTGCCGCCGTTCTTGATAGCTGAACCGCCAACGCCTGCAGCAGTTCGTGCTTCTGCTTCAGTTGGGTAAGAGCCATCACTGTTTGCGCCAGTGCCGTTAGTCTTACGAGTACCATTCGCTAGAAAGGCATCGAAAGTACCAGCAACAATTACAGCGCCTGCAGCGTCAAGACCCTGGTCATTGATGTTTGCATCATCAAGAAGTGCTAAGTAGTGATACTTCTTAATTTTCTTACCCATATTCTTAGGTAAGCCAACTGTACTAGACAGCTGCATAAAGTACTGAAGCCGTCTAGCTTCAATAAGCGCTTTCTTAACGTACTTATCAGTTCGAAACTGACTACCGATTGTAGACGCTGATCCACCTGCGGGATCATTATATATTTGTACCATGGGGGAATTACCTCAATGCTAGTTCAATAGATTAGGCGCGTGCTCTTTCATAAACTCTTCATCCGACATCCCTAATGGGTTGTAATCATGTTGAGCTTTAGCTTTTGGCGCACTACGCTTGGTAGGCTTTAATGCCTGTCGTCTAGCCGAACGTTCTTTAGTCTTAGCATCCTGCTGTGCAGTGTCGGGCTTCGCTGCTGGACTTCCGTCTTTACCTGCCGCCGCTAGGTTGTCGAAAGTACCCTCTGCTTGCATCCGATCACCCACTTGGCGATAGGCTTCGATATCAGAAACATTATCTAAACGTCCAAACATACGTTCCTTCTCTACCGCATTGCTAATTTGGTCATAAATTCCATTCTCGACTTGATCATGGATGACTTTAATTAGTTGAGGTTGATTCGCTACGATCTGTTTGCTTTCTGCGTCCCACTGCGATGTAACAATATTGAGCGTTGTTGGAAACGAGGGTGAGTCTTTAATAAGCTCAACCACTTCTTCCAGTGCAACCTCTCCATCACTCATCGTATGTTGGGAGTCTTTATAACTACTCTCACTTTCTAGATCGATTTCCATCGGATCCATCTCGCTATCTTTCAATAGCTTCTTGATCGCCTCTGGATCTTTCTTATCTATGTCAATGAGAAAATTTAGTTTACTTTCGTCGAGCAGATTGTTCCGCTCTAACATCTTTAATACTTTTAAAGACGGCTTCATACTTGCCATCTTGCGGTTATAGTCAGCACCCATCTGCATCAACTTAATTGCGTCTTCTGGGTTACTGACCTGCATTTCTTTACCGTGCGCTTTGAACGGTGCCGTTATTTTGTTATAAAAATCTGCATGACTATCCTCATCAGTAGTCTCAGGTTGATCTTCATCACTGTCCTCAGCACTGTCATCATCCGAGTCATTTTCTTCAAGATCATCCGGCTCTTCGCCATCTTCCGAAGTAATTTCCTCTTCTGCTGCGTCATAATCAGATCCTGTATCTTCGCTTTCGTCTTCGCCCTCTGTGTCTTCGGTCAGGTTCTGCGAACCTTCCTCGTCACCGGGCGAAGACTCAGCTGAGTTGTCTGAGAAAGCTGATTCCGGCATATCCAAAAAAGCATCATCAGATATGTCGAATAGATTTTCCGTGTCTTCCGTAGCGATCTCAGACATAGATTAATCCTCTTGGTTTTCTAGTTCGATATGATCTGCCAGTGTTTGGCGAGAAATACCTCCCATGATGCTGACCGTTCGGAAATAACCCATCAATTCAGAAATGCCGTCTAATGCGCGATTGTTGGCGACAATATTTTCAGGCTTGGAAGTAAAATTTGGATCTGCTCGAAGTGACACTAGCCTGACTGAATTGGTTTTGAAGTAATCTTCAAGAATCAACTGTTGAAAATCTTTGCTTTGCGCTAAGCGCTCTAAGCACTCGCTCATGGCAATAGATTTTTCGGCTTCTTCTATCGTTATTTCTATTTGCTGTTGTTCGCTCATTTACTCTTTTCCTATCATTGCTGGTTAGTTAACAGGTGAAGAAGCGACCATAATTAATAAAAAAATACTTTTCTGAACTATTTTGCATTATTTCCATTTAACCATTCTTTTAATTTTGTCCCCGTGTCGTCTTGCATCTTCAAGTCATGCTCAAATTGCTTAAGCCCTTTGTTAGCTTCGGCTTGCGTTCCTAACTTTTCTTTATTACGTTCCTGCGTAACGCCCGACTCTTGTTCAACAAAGTCCAAGTCAGCTTTATCTGACATACTCTTTAAGTGATTAGCCTTAGCTTGCTCGGTGCCTGCTTTAGCTTCGTCCAACTGTGCTTCGGCATAGTTATCGACTGTACGTGAAGAGATTTCTTCAATTTCAGCTTTAAGCTTTTCAATTTCTAACTGTTTAATTTCTTGATCCATCGGATCAGCTTGCGGCGCGTACTGCTCAAGATCTTCTGCCAGTGACGGCATCTTTCTAAGTCGAGCAATGTCGATTAACACTTTTTTAACTAAACCAAAGTCTGTTGATGGCCCTAACGTTTGCAGCATCATTGCCAGCTCTTGCGCTTTAATGTTGTCGGCTTCTGCTGTGCTGATTTCCATCGACAGATCGAAATACCCTTTAAGATCATCGCGCCTAACAGCGACAAAGTTCTCGTTGGTTAATCGAATAATTTCTTCGTCATCGAGTAGCTCAGCATTAAGCGCAATGATTTTGCGGCCAACTTTAATCATGCCGCCAGCTAACCGGCGCAATATGCCGGTCTCACGCTTGGCCGCTGAATCCAGTACGCCTTTAATACCCGTAGCCACATCGCCTAAAGCGCCCGAAGAAAGACCTTCACTGAACGCTTTAACGCCTGTCATTGACTCTGCGTCTATCGTTTCATGTTGGATCATCCATTGCGCAGAAACAGGAATATCAGGGTAGGTGTGTTGGAAGAAAGCCATACGCGGATCAATAGCGCCGTTGTATTGGTAGTCTTGGCCTGTCTCAAGCTTGCGCTTGTTTGCCGGGTCGAGTGCACCTTTCATACTGCCGATCTGCCCGTTAGCAGACTTACCCAGTAGATCAACCATACCCCGCGTAACCGCGCCGATAATCTTCTGGTTATCTTTAAGCAGTTCACCATCCGGCTCGCCATAGATAGAATCTTTGACGGGCATTGTGGGCGTAAAAACAAACGGCAATTCTTTATCGGGGCAGGGCGACTCTTCTAAACGAATTAGTGTGTTGCCAATCCATGCAGCAACAATAGGTAACAGCTCCCCATTTCCTTTTACATCCCAGTATCCCCAGTACTCATAAACAATCTTTCGCTTTCGTGCTTTATCTTTAAACACAAAGTCAGGTGCGGCTTCAGTATCGTGGTCAGGATCATTTAAAGGTGACTGATCACCTGCGTTAGTGTGCTTTAGATTGGAGTAAAGCTCTGCCTTTTGCAGCTCAGCCTGTGAGGATTCGTAAGAGTGCACAATAAATTTAGCGTTAGTAAAGTCAGCGCCACACGTTGGATCAGGAATAATATTGCGATAGTCACAAACTTCAACAACAGGATGATTCTTTAGCATCCTGGTCTTTTTAACTGTCTCGTACCCTGTAATATTTCCTTCTAGCGGAGCGCCCATTTCCATTGACGCTTCATGCGCCATGCGCAATTCTTCAGGGACTTCATGTTTATACCCTGTTGGATCATTTTCCATCAGCGCGTGCAGTTCTTCATGGAGTTCTGCCATTTCAGGGTTTTCCCTAAATTCCATGATAGGCACTTCTTCTTCGTATTCTTCCTCTTCAGAAACCCAAGCCAATTTAGTAATCACTGTGCCTTCGTTCACAGCAGCGCGCACGTACTCGTCAACTAACGCCACCTTGTCCATCTTGGTGTTGAACTGACTGTTGAGTACAAGACTATTTTGTCTTGCCGCTTCTTTGTCTTCCCAGGTAACGGGACGAATTTTAAAGATATCAGGAGTTGTAAGAAAAGGCTCGGAGAGGGCAGCGTACCGCCATTCTGCTTGCTTACGGATGAGTTTTGGCTGTACGGAGGATTGCCCCGCAACACGTTTAATTGCCGCAGAACCTGAAATATTTAGGTTATCCAGCCATTCTTTTATCTTCGCGGTTTGTATGTCATGCGCAGGCTTAGCTTCTTCTAAATCTGCCTTAAGATCCATGAGCGATGGGGCGTTAGTCCAGCCTTCGGGCACAATGTCTTTCAGCTCGTCATCGCTGATTGAATCATCTTTAACGTCATCGACATTGTGTTGGTCAGCAGCTTCCTGCATAGAAAATCCCAGAAGGTTCAAATTTGTTGCAAAAGTAGCAACTCATAAAATCTTTTTCTGGGATTATTTCTATGTATTAGCAGAAGCCTCGATCATGGAGCTTTGTGTTCTCAATAGTTTGCTCTATCTCGAAGCTCATTTGCTTAAGAATAACCACCGCAGCCTCAAACTTAGCCGCAT
>Ga0115007_10002454_pt1 | contig 11421 bp, 9 predicted proteins | sample ArcOceMetagenome_2_FD_87166 | JGI IMG/M metagenome (GOLD analysis project Ga0115007, IMG submission 87166) | Marine eukaryotic phytoplankton communities from Arctic Ocean - Arctic Ocean ARC135M Metagenome | ecosystem: Environmental > Aquatic > Marine > Oceanic | place: Arctic Ocean | collected... | reverse complement strand
TGAAAATCAACAAAGCGGGAAAAGTACTAAAGACGGGACTGCCAAGGGTAGTAATTGGTTGGATGAACTGTAGGACATAGCAGATAGCAGATTGTTAAACTACATACTACATACATGTGTCACAAGTAAAAAAAATCACCTTTTCTACAACGGTCTACTGTATTATACATTCTAAATTCTAGTACAGGTACAACGTATATACAACGTCCACTACCTGTACAACAGTAGTACAACAGTACAACCAGAAATTGAGGTACCCGTATCACTTTTTCCATTCATATTCATGTCTACTATCTACTACCTGTACCTGTAGATTCCATACACTGAACGGCACTGAACGTCCTCCCTTTTCATCGCTTACAAAAATAAATACGTACTTTTGCCTCCTTTCCCTTTGATCATTCGTTTCGTTTTACTGGTTCCAACAATTCTTTCCAAGCGCAATGCATCGAATTTGGTAAACAAACAGGTCACGGATGGATCGGCCATTGAGGACGACGACGACGATGAAGTGCTGGCATCGTCAGTACTTTGAGTTCCATTGGTCGACAATACATTCAACATGTCTGGGTAGACTAATTTGTGTTGTGGTGGCGCATAAAAAATAATATGTCGGGCACCTCTGATTCTAAAACGATGGTAAAAATGATTTCTTTCTGTATAAATCAAGAGTCTTTGATCACCATGAAAAAACGACGAACGATTTCTTGTTTGTTGTTTGGGTTCCGTGTATTCGGAACACAACGCTGGTCTTAAACCTTCTTCTAAAAACAAATTTTTGATTCTTAAAAAATCAAAGTACGACGGGACAAACAATATAGTGCCTTGTTCTTTTTCAGCCGCAAACATTGTTTCCTTTTCCGCATCCAATCCATTGCAAATTCTTTTTAATTTAGGAAACATATGTTTCACAAAAAATTGAAATCGTTGGTCGTCGGAAGAGACCAACGATTGGCACGCAATCCGTTTGAACAATTGTCGAACTTGTGGCACCACCGCAGTGATGGAACCTTGCAGGTATTTTGACCGTGTCACTTTGACGATGCCACCTTTATTGAAACAAGAGCGTTTGGACATGGCCGTAATTTCGGGCATTTTGTGAGCAGATATAAATATTGTTTGGCGAAAATATTTGCCCAGATTTAATAAATCCAATTCTCGAACTCTTGAAAAATCAATGGTTTGTGCGGCTTCGTTTTTGGGTGTTTGATTCATGTACGACATGAGTTGCAGCACGTGATCCCAATTTTGCATTTCCAACGCTTCCATTTGATCCACCAGCAACACTTCAATGGATGCTAAAAAATCATGGTCGATTCTTTTACCTTTTTCATCTTCGCCTTCTGCACCCATGGCCATTCTTAATCCTAACGGTGAAGCAACAATGATGTCGGAAGATCCAAAATCACTGTACATTTTCACTTCTTTTCTTGAAAACGCCATGCCCAGTGTAAAACAATCGTTGTCGTTTCTAGCAAACAAGTCAATCCAATCTTCCGACCTTCTTCTTCCATCTCTGGTATGTTCACGTGCTTGCAATATTTCCTTCTCCCGCCGTGCGCGATTTCTTTTGTATTCTTGGACATCTGTACTGGTATCGTCGTCGTCGTACTCTGCCATTTCTGGCAAACCATATTCAAGTTCAAATCTTTTTCTGTTGTGAATCTGTTTCACTGATTTAGGCAAACATTCAATGATCGAATTCACATATCTTTCGGCCGATGAACGTGTTGGTAGCACAACCAACACTTTTGTTCGACTCAATCCTTGGTCACGGTGTTCTTCTTGAACTATTTGATAAGAGGGCGTGTTTTCTTCAGCATCAATCAAACTGTTCAAAGGTGTCGGTGTTGCCACTGCATTCATGGAATCTTCTTCCATTTTTCTCTTGTTTTTATTCTTTTTATTCTTCTTGTTCTTGTTTCTTTTTTCTTTTTCCAAAGTTTTTCTGACTTGATTGGCATTCATTTCTAATTTTTTCTCGGTTCTTTTCTTTTTGATTTGTGATGTATGTAAACTGACAGCATCTCTTGCTTTTATGATGTGATTGACGATGTGCAATGACAACAACTCACGCAATTCCCAACCAGACCCACCGGTACTGTTTTGTTCTTCGTCCTCTTTTTTACTGCGTTTGACTCGAATTGTACGGTCCATGTATATTAAATCATCGTATTGATTGATGGCGGGGTACAACAAAGATTGCAATGGTGTAAACCCATTGGCATCTCGATGGGAGGCACCTTTTTTCTCTAAATGCAACCATTTTGTGGCTACTCTGGGTTTTAAACGAAACCCATCGTTTAAATTTTTACCTGTTGACGTTGGAAAAGGTGTTGTGTTTTGATACTGTACACTTAACGTTGAACCCGACGGTGTGGCAATGGGGCGAAAAGAGGAGGCTGCACGTTGTTCAGCAGCAGCTCGAACTTCATCTTCGTCACATCCTGTTGCGAGATAGCGATGTACAAACGGGTCTTCACATCTGACTTGGGTGCTGTGGTTCATTTCTTTTTGTTTCTTGTCATTGCTGTCTTCCTCTGCTTCCTCCTCTGCTTCTGCTTCTTCTTCTTCCTCCTCCTCTTCCTCCTCTTCCTCTTCCTCTTCCTCCTCTCTCGTTGCTGCAATTGGACTTGCTTTTTGCATGTCTTGGTCTTCTTGGTCCAAGTCGTTGTCGTACTGTTCTTCCTCGCGCTCGTGGATGTAATTCGCCTCCTCTTCCTCTTCACTGTCTTCGCTGTCCTCTGATTTTCCTTCTTCTTCCAATGATTGTTGTTTCAACAATCTTGAATACACGGTTGAATTAGCAGCAGCATCTTGTTTGGCGGAAGCCACTAAGATGTCATACGCTGTATCTACATCTGAATCTGAATCATAAAACTCATCGGAGGAAGATGATTCCACAGCAGTAGATTCCACGGGTTTTGAAAAGCCAATATCGCCGTATTTGATTTTGTTTTGTTCCTTTTTTGCCGCTGCTATTGCTTTGTCATCTTGACCAAAATCATCGTAGTACGACCAATCCTTTGCACCTTTCTTTTTCTTCTTTTTCGCCTTGCCTTTGCCTCCTTTGGTGAATTTTCTTTTGCCCGGCATAAATGAAGTTGTGGTGGGTTGTATTCTGTGGTGTGACGATGTGCGATGGGTGATGTGTGACGGTGGTGTGGCTGTGGTGGTGGTGTGGTGGTGCTGGGATTCTGAATCACTGGTTCCCTGACAAAACTGAAAAGAAAATCAAAGGGGAAAAAACTTCCACCTGGCATGTACTGGATGGAACGCGAAGACGAAAAAGAAAAGTTGCCATAAATCATTGGTTTGATTTCCCAATTGCTGCTGGTCTACTGGTGTTGAAATGTTTTTAATTATTACCCATGTTTGCAGAGAATAATACAGGCCATTAAGTCCCGTGTAAATTGAGTGGATTTGCTGGCCAAATCTGCTCGAGTGTGAAACCCTGACAAAAAACATGCTTTCCCTCCACCAGCGCCTGCAGGCTCACAATGTTCGACTCGCACTCACTGGCAAAGATGCACTGAACAAAAGACAAAAAAGAAGAATTATGCAAAAGGTGTCCAAATTAAAAAAGGAAATGACCATGATAAGTGGTGGTTCTTCATCGTCTTCCGAGTCCTCCTCCACCTCAACATCTACCACCACCACCACCAGCACCAGCACCACACCCATCGTAGGAGGCAAAAGACCAGCCCAAGATTCCTCCACCACCTCTCCCACAAAACGGACCAAACCCAATGCCATTGTCGTACCCTCGCTCAATCGAGCTCAACGTAAAAAGAAAATTGTTGGTACCAACAATCGACTCAAAGAATTGGCACGACGCAAACAACTGGTGAAAGCAGAACAATGTTTTCGTCGTGCACAAAAATCAGGTCTGCTTGATGTGCATACCTACACAAACATGTTGAACGTGTACGTGCGTATTGGCTCTGTCGATCGTGCATTAACCATATTTCGTGAAATGCCATTGCGACGTCTTCAACCAAATGTGGTCACTTACACCACGTTGCTGAAAGGTCTTGGTGCTGCCGCACGATTTGCCACGATGGATCATATACTGACTCAAATGACAACATCAAACCCCCCACAATTGCCCACCATTCGAACGGTGAATACGTTGATGCGCAGTTATGCTCGCCACGGACGTTCCGATCTCGCTGTAGCATTGTTTCAAAAATGTCAATCGACAGGAGGATCTTGGCACATTAATTTAGATGCATCGACCTATGAACATCTCATATCTTCCATGTCCTATGCCTATAAAACACAAGAGATTAAAAGCATTATCGAACAGTTACGACATGCCAAGGCAGCATTGGGGGGAGCGCGCGCCACATCGGTCATTTTGAATGGTAGTAGCAATGTTGGTGGTGGCAATGAAGCTTTGGCAGGTGAAGCAGACGCCGCTGAAAACCCAGCCATCTACATTGCCTGTGCTCGTGCCTGTGCTTTGATGGGCGACAAAGATACAGGTCGACGAATGTTGCAAGTAGCCAATACATTGTTGATGTCGGAAGATGTCTTTTTAGACCGGAGAACAAACATGAGTCGATCTCAACTGGCATTGGTGGGTCAGGGAAAAGGAAATGCAGCCTTCAATGCAAGAGCAATGGCGTCCAAACAGCATTCCAGGGTGAAATCAATGAAAGAATTTGCCGAACATCGTGTGGACGATTTGCAGCGTGAAATGGCCTTGTTGAAAGAATATTTGAGCAGTGTATCGGGCAGCAGTAGCAGCAGCAGCAGCAGCAGCAGCAGCAGCAGCAGCAGCAGCAGCAACAAAGGCAGCACAGATATAATGGATGCACTACCACAATTGCTTTTGCTGGACGGTGATACCACTCCAGAAGATCAAAAAGAAAGGAATATAATTGAACGGTTGTTGTCGGCATTGCAACTTTCTTCGGGGTTGAATGTTGTAGCAGCAGCCAGCAGTAGGGCCAGCAATACAACAGATCAACCACAATCTGTTTTACTGACTCAAATCTCCTCTGTATTGCATAATTCCATTGATACAAATACTGAAATCATTCATTTCAAACATTTATTGAATAAGAATGAACAAGAACACGCAAACATACCCATAAAAATGGAAATATGTTCTGGCAACGGTGAATGGGCTACATCCTGTTGTGCCATTGAAAACCGTACCAATAAAAACACCTCCATATGGGTGACCATGGAATTAAGAAGAGATCGTAAGTGACACTTAATACTAATATAAATCGAAATGTGACAACCCACCACGAACTAATCGCTTGTTTGCGCTGTTTAACACTGTTCTTTTTTTACGTCAGGTGTCCAAAAAACGTTCTCGTCCATGTTGTTGAAAGGTTGTGCAAACAACATGTGTGTGGTGGGTGGGGATGCATCAATCATTGTTTCTCGAAACATAGCACCACAGTCCATTGATCAATTGTTTATCAATCATCCAGAACCACCCGAACGTAATTCCGGTGTGACTAAAACATCCAGTGAGAATTCACATTTGTTGAATGTCTCTTTTTTAAGACATTTAAAAGCAATTATGAAAACAAATGGAATATTGACCATTGTCACGGACAATTTGCCCTATGCCAAATCTCTGTGTGGTATATGTCACGAAGCCGGGTTTAAAAGTGGAACTTTGTACGACGAAGAGGACATTGATGCAGGGTTTAGTGTGGACGTGTTGGCAAGTGTCGGTCAAGTACAATTAATGGAAGGAATGCCAGGTCCAGAAAGTGGTTACACAAAAGGCACGGAATCTTATTTTGATCGTTTGTGGCAAAGAGGACAAAGAAGTCGTCGTTTTTATTTGTCGGTGGTCAAATTAGAATGCACTTTGCGGAGTGTGGAACAAGAGGATGCACAAACAGCAACGACGACCACCAAGACAAAAAAAGAACAGAAACTGAAAGAAAGATTGGCCTACAAGTTCAGCAAGTCAAATACAAATGAAACCGAGGTGGAAACACCGTGGCACCGTGATCAATCTTATTAGAACGCGAGTGATGAGTGATGAGTGACGAGGGACGAGTGATCCTGCTGGGATTGGATTGCCAGGACAAAGAATACAGAAGAACAATAGGTTATGTTTTCTATAGTACGTGATCCGTGTATTTTCTATCCTGCTTTTGCACCATTTACTTTCGTTGCATTACCATTTGTCAATGACTCTTGCACCACCGTAGATGTCTGCTTCGGTCATGCCCAACTCGTTGATTGCATCCAAATAGAATGCATGTACTTTTTCGCGTGTTGGAGAATCACCCCACGCGCCAAAAGAATCTGGGTTGGAAAAGACAAACGACATCTCATACGCCCACTCCGCTTTGCACACGTATCTGGTGGCATGAGAATATCCCTCATGTTCTTTCATCATGGTATTGATTGTTTGCATTTTGTCATCTACTTTAAGAGCTGTCGCTTCGTCACCTACATTGAACTTGAGGACAGATGCTATTTGATTCACGGGGATGGTGGAGAAGCATTTGGTGGCGACAGGCACAAACCGTCGAGAGAGATTGAGCGCGGTAAACATTCTCGGTTAGACCAGGGTAGATATAATTTGATAATCGATAATTTTTACGAGTGGGGCGGGTTAGTTAGTTAGTTTGTATCTACAGTCACAGTTTTTACGAGTGGATGTTGGGGGCGGATTGTTCGGTCTTCAGGATACCCATCAACACCAACATTAGAACCAACATCACGGGATGGGAGCTGTAGACCTGTACCACTAAACTAAACTAAACAACACTGACACTACCATTGCTTGTACACCTACCCTAGTATACTTTTATACTTACTTTTTTTTAATTTATAATAATACAAAGTATTTACAAAGTGAACCCGGGCATCTTTCTGAGGGGTCAAAAAACCACTTCACTAGATCTACATCAGAATCTGTCACGCCACACTCATGCCCAACGCCGTCTTGAAGATTTCCTTTTTAAAATGCAAATGAGAAAACCTGTGTGCTGTATACACCTTGAATGTTTTGTTCTTTTGCCGACTGTACAACTCAACAATCCCCAGTTTCCCATCCAACATATGCTTTATCGTGTGCATCGACACCAAGGGCTTGTCAAAAGATTCCGCATCTTCCTCGTCCTCCTCGTCCTCCTCCTTGTCACTCAATGTGCCATCCAAGTAACTGCTGTAATACTTGGATGTTGTTCGGCGCACAGATTTCACGACAAACAATTTACGTTCACGTTCCAACATGTATTTGATTTTATGGATTCGAACATCGAAAGGAATTTGACACGGTGGCACCACACCCAACCCCAGATCGACAGATTCGTATTTTCTTAATGTATATCGCCAGGAATCCCAAGCCCGGTGAACATTTGCAAGTGCTTTGTGCTGTTTTTTGCCATTGTTTTCCGTTCCCGTCTTCTTATTTTTTATCAATGCTCTTTGTTTTTTTTTTCCTTTATTTTTATCAATGCTGATTAACATGTTTTTTGCACCAACGAAAAAGAATTTTTCATCCAACCATTGCTGTGATTCTTGTATTGCAGGTTTAATGACATGCATCAACGAATCCAAATCTAACAATTCTTTGGATTTGGTGTGTTTCAATTGTTTCATACCTAAATGCGTGGTATCGCCGTATGTTTTTTTGGCCTCTTTCACCAAACGACGAACGGATTTTAACTTTTTCTTTTTTCGCTGCTGTTGCACTTGGGGTGCTGCGTAACCACCACCACTGCCACTTGATGGTACTTCTTGAATGGTGTGCAACGGTGGTACTTTTCTGATTAATTTTTTCACTTCTTTGTTGTATTCATGTTCAATGGCAGACCACATGCGCAACAAAGACCGTATTCGTGCTATTTTACAGTCCAAATGCGACCGCCACCATCGTTGAATTCTAATGCTTCTCATTCGTAACAAACGTAATGCTACCAACGCTTTGGTGCATGCTGGTATTGCAAGCACAAATTTAGTCAGCATTCTAGCCGATGTTCTTTTCACTTTGGCGCGTAAATTGGCAATGACCAACACAACACGCATGCCGAGTATTTGTTTGACATGATCGACTCGAACTTGATCACGCCTTCGAATATATTTTCTGAACGATTGTTGTATGACACCTGCATTTCGGTGTTGTTCATTTAACAATTTGCGATTCGTCAAGTTGGATCGAAAATGTAAGACGGAAGAGACCACTTGTAAAATTTGAACAAAACGTTGTTGCCGTTCTTTGAAATTTTTCGATTCCAATCGTCTCACTCCTCGCATTTCATGTTTTAACAAAGCACTGATTCTTTTTTGTGATTCATTGTATTCCAATTTGGCTCGTCGTACAATCCCTTGGTCCCGCCTTTTTGCTAGATTTTTTCTTTTCAATTGTTGTTCTGTTGAACTGAACAGCCTCTCGTCCGAGGCCGAACCCCAGGATTTCTGAGTACATTGTTTTCTTAAATTTCTTCTTTGATTGCGTACCTGATTTGTTACGTTTTTGGGCGATGAATATTCGACTTTGATGATGAATTCAGATTGACTGTCCAAGCGTGTCATGAGAGGCAGTTGTTCGGTGAGAAAACCGCTACTCGTCATTTCGGCTCGTTTTTTAATTCGATCGTCTTGCTTCTTTTGTACTTGCTTGGAAATGTTGGTGGGGGACGTGGGGGACGTGGGGGACGTGGGGGAGCGTGGTGACGCATTCGGTGATGCTCTCGGTGATGCTCTCGGTGATGCTCTCGGCGAGGCTCTCGGCGATGCTGTCGGCGATGCTGTCGGTGGTGGCAGTAGAGCAGGGGCAGACGAGGATGATTTGACGCTGGTAGACTTTGGACTGGATGGGCGTAGACTGTGTTCCAGGCGTGCTGTTGTCATGGGTTCCAACGTCACATCGACGCTGCCACCCACAAGTGCAATGTTGATGTTCGATTTTTTCCAACTTTTTCTTCTGACTCGATCGAGTGACGATTGAGATGCTTGCATTGTTTGGATCGGGGAAAGGGTGCGTAATTAGGGCAGCGCGAGATTGCGGATGGTGCGTTGGTGCGGTGACGATGCGGGATACATCGTTCGAAGGATAGGATCGCAGATCGCAGTCATCGCAGTCGAGTCGTTCGTTTTTCTTTTGTCTGATATGTAAAATTGAAAAATGAAAAATAAATTAACCGATATATCTCCCTTTATGACTTTATGACTCTTTCATAATCAGACAATGCAACAACAGAAATCAAATGGCAACAGCAGCAATTTCAAAGGGCAGACATTCATTCTTGCCAACGATTTTTGTTTTGTGCAAAAGACAATCGAAAGATTACGAAAAAAACAAGGGATTCCAGAGCGTGTTTAGCTCAAAATCTTCTACCTGGTAGGGCCGCCGGGAAATTTTACAGTTTCTCATCACCAGATCAGCAGTTTCACTGCTTGCTTATCAATGAGCATCCGCAAACAACGGCAAGGCGGCGGTCAAACCAACCATCCTTCCAGTCAGGGGCTGGAAGCAACGACACGTGTGACCTCCAGTCGTCAATCCAGTCGTCGATCCAGTCGTCAATCCAATGTATCAAGAGCATCCTCCCGCGGATCCCGTCGATCCAGAATATCAAGAGCATCATCCAGAGGATCCAACAATGGTGGGATGAACCCGGAAGATTGGTCACGACCCAGTCCACGTGGTGTGCCACAGAACATTGGGGGAGGAATCAGGGGAGGAGAAACTTTTGGTCGAACCTCACGTGGCAGCAATACTTCCAACAGCATGTGGGACAAACCAGGCAATACGGGTTTGCCACCTCAATCCACCAACAACAATCCACCACTTGCATCTCCACGACCACCACTGGGCCAGACGAGTGGTACGCAACGATCATTGTTAGGCCCGGCACTGGGCCAGACGAGTGGTACGCAACGATCATTGTTAGGCCCGGCCGGTGGTGCTGTGATTCAAGATCGAGTGTTGCGAAATCTTCTTCAACATGCCGGTAACGCGGCGGCGTATGTACGACCGGCGGGCAATTACATGAACAAAAATCAAGAATTGTACGACATTAAATTGGAAGAAAATTTACACGACGTCAACAGTTTACATGACACTGGTGTTGAAATGAACATTGATCCAAATTCAGCCGATGCACATATAGCCAAAGAGATTGATGCTCGAGCGACGCAAGTCGATAATTTTCTCAATCTAAACAACAAATTGTCCATACCACAAGAGTACTACGATCCCAGATTCAAAAACATGAAACAGGATTCCGTGGTGGATGAACTCATTCAATCGAGAAATTTCACGGGTCGAATGAGACAATTGAGATTGAAACGAGCTCGTATATTGTTGAATTCCAGTGAAGGTGTGCAAAGTTGCGTGTCACCACGAGAAGGGTATGGGTCACAAGGACTTGCTGTCTGCCGTGATTCGTACAAAATCAGAGATCGACAAAAAGCTAGATTTAACCAATTGATGAAACTCAAGAAAAACCCCGAAGACAAAGTGAATCATATGATTCGAAATCCAACGACGTACCATATTAACCATGTAAGTAGTGGTTGAGGTCGCGGTGGAACGTGGCTGCAGTGTGTTGTTGTTGTTGTGTGTGTGTGAATGTGGATGCATATTGACCGTTGATTTTTCTTTTGCAATCTTTTTTTTTCCTTCATTTTTTAATTTACATCAACAGATGATATCCAATGGCCAAGACCACAAACAAATGTGGGAAGGACAATCATGGACAAGTATGGCGGGGTACGGGCATGATCCTGGCGGGCATCATGGAGCACATCATGGCGCACCCAAGGTGTCGTCGCACCATTGGTCTAGACCGTACGAACCAGCATCGTAGCAGGTAAGATCAAGAAGATGTGAACATTGTGAATGTGACCGTGACGTCCAAGAAAAAATTCACAATGTTGATTGAGGAGACTACACGTAGTCGAGGAGGTGAGGAGGAGTGTTGTACCATACATATTGTACCTAAAAAGAGTAGACCAAACGCATTATTTTACTGCAACAAACAAATAATGCGACTGTGCCATATGTAAAAAGAAAGGTACTCCACCCCCACCCAGTAGAGTGGAAACTAATGAATCACGAACCGGCCCAGGCGTTCAAAGTCAAAACAACGAATCATTATGGATCATGGACCAAGAACAAGGTGTTGGTGTTGGTTCTGAACAACAAGATAAGTGCCGAACACCTTCAACCGAAAAGGAACACACACACACATCAAGCAGGACACGCACCGGTGTTCAATCATCCTGTACTCTATACACTGAAGGTACACATCAGAACACAAATTCCATGCGCAATATTCTTCTCCCATCTCCCATCCCCCGACACGACCGACATTGAATCAAAATAATATTTTACTAGTGGTGTATTATTTCAACCACCACTTTTATTTACACTATTTATACTCTGCTTGGGTAAAGCATGACACGGACACGGGCAGAGGTAGCAGA
>Ga0115007_10002452_pt1 | contig 11424 bp, 10 predicted proteins | sample ArcOceMetagenome_2_FD_87166 | JGI IMG/M metagenome (GOLD analysis project Ga0115007, IMG submission 87166) | Marine eukaryotic phytoplankton communities from Arctic Ocean - Arctic Ocean ARC135M Metagenome | ecosystem: Environmental > Aquatic > Marine > Oceanic | place: Arctic Ocean | collected... | reverse complement strand
TAGGATAAATGAATAGGATAAATGAATAGGATAAATGAATAGGATAAATGAATAGGATAAATGAATAGGATAAATGAATAGGATAAATGAATAGGATAAATGAATAGGATAAATGAATAGGATGAATAGGATAAATGAAAAAAATTGATATATTTAAATATGATTGTTTTAATACATAAAAGTCAATTGCAAACATATTCGATGAATCCAAGTTTATTATATAATTTATATAATGGTCTTAAAAAATCCGGAAATATATGTATATTTTTATATATCATATTTCTAAAAATATTAAGTTCTTCAATGATATCACTAACATATATATATGAATTTCGAATAATGGAAAATATAGATAATAGAGATATTATACTAAATAACATTTTTATAATAACAGTTTTATGGACAATTCATCAATTATTATTTCATAAATGTTTTATATTAATGAAAAATTTGGATATATCCTTACATGAATTTTATAGAAAAAAATATTTAACATTTCTTTTACTGGAATCCAATTTAGATTGGTTGAATATACAAAATACAGCAACTATGAATGATGCTATTGAAAATGGAACGAATTCACTAATACATACATTGAATTTTATAATAAATGTTATAAATCCATTAATACAAACAATGGGTAGTTGTATTATAATATATAATTATATAGGTTTTGATATAATATATGTAATAATTTCATATATAGTAATACTAAGTATAGGAACATATATGTTAAGATGGGAATTTTATAAAAGAGAAGAAGTAAATATTAAAACAAATTCCTTATCATCATATAATAGTAAATTATCGAATTCATTAATAGTAAATATTTTAAATGGCGAGGGTAAAAACATAATAAAAACAATAGTGGATAATGGTATTAAAAAAAAGATAGAGCATAAAAATATCACACTAAACGTTCAAAAGGGATATACTATTAACGAACTTTCAGGATATATAATAATTCTAGCTCTAATGCATATTATATCTAATAGTGTTTCAATTCCTATTTTAATAGCAATTTATACAGCAATAAGTAATAGTTTAAGTAGAATTTGGTGGTTATTCCATATGTTTAATGATGCATCCAGAGAAGCATCCGAGTGGGGTCCTTTAAAAGATTTTTTAATAAAACATATACCAAAAAATAAAGAAAATGTTAAAGATAATTTGGAACAATATACAATTTTGGAAAAAGATAATTTGGAATATAAAATAATGGGAGAATCTGGAAAAGGAAAATCGACATGGATGAGACAAGAATTAATAAAACTATATAGAAAATATATTGTAAATTGGATATATTTTGATCAAAATATGGTAATTCCCATTTCTAAATTAGTAAAAATATATGATTTTATAAATAAAGATAATTTGAATATATCTCATAATAGTATTTATCATTGGGCTAAAATTTTAAAATTAGAAAAAATCATAAATGAAAATACTATTAATAAACCATTTTCTAAACCATCGGGTGGTGAAACAAAACGAATTATTATTCTACAAAAATTACTACCTATATTACTAAATTATAAAACTATTAAAATCATATTTTGTGATGAAATAACAGCGGGTTTAGATAGTGAAAATCAAACAATAATTCGAAATTTGATAGAAATTTTAAAATATAAATATAGAATAAAAATAGTAAATATAGATCATCATAAACTACATAGTAATAATTTACTAAGATTAAATGTAAAAATTACAGATTTTAAAGTAAAATTACCAAACAACGCAAATAAAACAAATAACCCAACCGAAACAAACAACGCAAGCGAAACAAACAACGCAAGCGAAACAAACAATACAGATAACCCAAAAAAAAATAAAATTAATTTAGAAAATTATTTAGATTTTGGCTATTCTAAAATTAAAGATAATGAAGATGATAATTATTTACCACCGATTGTTGAAATATATTAAACTGAAATATCGTCTAACTCTCTCCAAATTGTCCTAAATATATTCATTTTTTATTATAAATATTTATTTTTTGTATTACCATATTGTATAAACTATAATATAAAAATTATTTAGTAATAGGAATTCTAGTAACATGCATTCTTGTAATAGGCATTCTAGTAACAGGCATCCTATTTCCAAAAACATTTCTCCACCAAACTCGCGCTTCTCTAAGGTTACAAATATCTCTAAATTCAAATAGTTTGTTCATAACAACATTTTTGAATTGTGTACTGTAATTTAAAAACTTTTTAGAATATGGTTTGGAAAGAATTCTATAAAATTCGCGAGCACATACTATCTGATCAGCCCTTTTTTCCATTTTCTCACATTTATCGAGTTGAATTTTCATATCGTTGATAATTTCGGTTTTGGGAAATCCCAGTTCCAAAATCTCATTTTTTCTTAATTCACTTTTTTTATGGTTAATAGTTTGTACAGTACCAGACTGCTGTTGGTTAATGGTATTTTGCATATTTTCTTGATGGATTAGAAGAGGTTCTTGGTGAATTATAAGTTCTTGATGGATTAGTGAAATAATTGTCGATTAACAACATAAGACAAAATTAGATTATTAATCAAAATTTTTTAGACATCTATAAGAAAATTATCAATCGATTTAAATCGATTTAAATCAAAAAATAAAAATTAATTAAAATTATTTAGCACCATAAACTCTATCTATAATCTATTTATCTATAATCTATAATCTATTTATCTATAATCTAAATCTTATAACGTATATTATCATATTGTTTAAACTATAAGATAAAGATAAAAAGATTGAATGAATAAATTATTATTGAGTAACAGGCATTCTGGTTCCAAAAACATTTCTCCACCAAACCCGCGCTTCTTTGAGGTTATTGGTATCTCTAAATTCAAATAGTTTGTCCATAATAACATTTTTGAATTTTTTATTGTCATGATAATTTAAAAACTTTTTAGAATATGGTTTGGAAAGAATTCTATAAATTTCGCGAGCGCATGCTATCTTATCGTCAATATTTGTCGCATACCTGCATTCTTTGATTTGAATTTTCATATCGTTGGTAATTTCGGTCCTAGGAAATCCCAGTTCCAAAATTTCTTTTTCTCTTAATGCGATTTCTTTTTCTCTTAATGCGATTTTTTTTTGTATTAATGCTTCTTCGATTTTTTGTTGGATATTATCAATCTGTTTTTCTAGAATACTGATATGGTTATTATTAATAACCCCTTCGAGGATTAGTCGATGAAGTACATTTTCATAATAATTAATATTGCGTGTTACTGGAAATGGAAGGTTTTCAAAATCATATAAATAAAATGTTTCGTTATCAAAGAGAAGTCTTTCAATTATATCAGTAGCTTCATTGACGAACGATGTTGCTAATTTATTTTTCATTTTATTTTCCATTTCCCTATTTTTAAAATATACTTCATCAGTATCTAAAAAGGATGCTTTGAGTGGTTTTTCTGATTGTGCATATAGTTTTTGTATTAGCATCATTTTATTTCCAAAATCGCGTTGATTTTGGAAATATTGGTCATCTTGGCTATCAAAAATTTTATTGATATATTTTTCTCTTAATTGGTTAATGGTTTGTTGGTCCATAGGCTGATGTTGGTCCATAGGCTGATGTTGGTCCATAGATTGTTGTTGGTCCATAGATTGTTGTTGGTCCATAGTATTTTGCATGTTCTTGATAGATTTGTGAAAAATTATCGATTGACAATATAAAATAAAATTATATTATTAATCAAAATTTTTTAGACATCTATTAATAATTTAAATAGATTCTAAATCCAAAATAATTGTCTTTATCTTGTCTTTATCTTGTCTTTACCTTATTTTTATCTTATTCTTCATCTTATTTGTATCTTATCTTCATCTTATTATATGTTTTTATGCTATTAAATTAAATGATTAGTTATAATAGCAATCATTTCATATAAAATTAAATCTATAAAACGATTAGAATTTTTATTAGAAATATTTATAGTTTTAGTTTTATTATCTAATTTATTAGAATTAGAATTATCATTATCATTATCATTATCATTATCATTATCATTATCATTAATATATATATAAAATCCATAATCACTAGTATCACTAATATCATCGTCTTCAAATATAACAGGTTCCAGTTCAAATGTAGCAGGTTCTTGACACGATGACATTTTCTTTTCAATTAAATTTGAAAATTATCTAATTTTCAAATTTAAAAATATCTCTAATACTAAAATATCCAATACAAATAATAATATTTTTATATTTTTATATTTTCATTTTTTATATTAAGTGTTTTTGAATTTCCTATATTAATACTATATCGTTTAGTTTCTGGATCATATCCTGTTATTCTACCACATTTTTCATTCCAACAATTAGTTTTAAGATTTGCTAGATATACACATAAATCCGTTGGTAACAATACATTATCTTTTTTGAATAACAATACAGCTTTTCCATGTTGAATTCCAAGTTCGACTATATATCTATTTTTTAATTCATTATATCCAATAATAATACCAGATACACCATTTAGTGTATTTTTAGATACAAGTTCCATTAGTTCTATATTTTGTACTATTTGTTGAAAATTAGTCCTCAAAATATTAATATTTACTCCATTATCTATTTTTACTTTATATCTTTTAAATTTTTGAGAATAACCATAAATAATACCATGTTTTCCATTATATTCAGATTTAGACTTTAATCCATAAATTAATATACGTTTTCCATTTGAAATAACATCTATTTTTTTTGGAAAATGTGTAGTAGTTTTAAATGAAGATTTTTGATATATATTAGTTGGATTAATACCATTTGTTCTAATAAATGAAAATTCACTATTATTATTATTATTAGATGAAAATGGGTCTGAATCGCCAAAAAATTGTTTGAATATATTATCTGCTTGTGAAAATGAATAATGTCTTGTACTTTCATTATATGAATTTCTAAAAATATTTTCACAGCCATTAAAAGGAATACCTCTATTATTAATACCTAAACCTAAATCATAATTTTTTTTTTTTATAGGGTCGCTTAAAATTTCATATGCCCTACTCACCTTTTTAAATTTTTCTTCAGCTTCTTTTTTATTATTAGGATTTTTATCGGGATGATACTTCATTGCCAGTTTTCGATATGTTTTTTTAATTTCTTTTTCAGTAGCTGTCTTCGTTATACCAAGATTTTCATATAAATTGTCAGAATTAAATTTAGGACTATTTTGTGACATGTTTTATCTATTTTTAATGGTTTTTTTCTTTATAACATTTATATATCATAAAAATATAAAAAATAAAAAATAAAAAATTCAATTTATTTATAAAAATATAATATATATATATTTAAATGATCGAATTAAGTATATTTATAGAATATTGTAATGAAAATAAAGATAAAATTTTAATACCGGATCATAAGACTTATCCCATTAATACAAAAAATCTAGAAAAATGGAAGACTCTTATGTCAACATTGCCAGATACATATAACATTAAACCATCTGATATTCCAACAATATTTGAAACTCAACATCTTAACCGCTTACTTGCTATACATCATAAAGTTACGGAAGTTGAAGCCGAAGCCGGAGCTGAAGCCGAAGCTAAAGTTGAAGTTGATATTGAACAAGAAGCACATGTATTATTTGCTGAAGTGTTTTCTAAATTTTTAAGACATATATCTTTTAAAGAAATGTATTCGAAAATAGGAACTATTGTCGAAGAAATGTTACAATTACATTTAGAAAAAAAATACCATAAAATATATTTTTTTATAGATGGAGCTTCATATAAATCAAATACATGGATAGCTTTATTATTTACTCATTATTTATCACACTTCCGAACTAAACATGATAATGCTTTAATTAATGATTTTATTTCAAAAGGATTTGTTTCTAATAATCTTAAATCAATTGAGGAAGAATATGAATCTATAAAAGAATCAGATAAAAATATATTAGTATTACATTTGGATGATATGTCATTTTCCGGTTCACAAATGTTGGATGTATTATACGATTGTAGAACAGGACCATTACTTAATGGTGAGTATAATTGTGATTATTATTTAGGAGTAGCTTATATATCACAAGCGGCTATAAATAAATTTAATAGTGTTGAATTAAATGTATATAAACATAGTGATGATGAGGAATCTTCAGAAGCGGATTGTGGAGAGGATGATGATAATGATGAGGAATCTTCAGAAGCGGATTGGGGAGAGGATGATGATAATGATGAGGAATCTGATGAGGAATCTTCAGAAGCGGATTGGGGAGACGATGATGATGATGATAATGATGGTAAATGGCCGGATGATCCTTATGCAAAATATGAAGATAAAAAAAAACAAAAACAAATACAAATTTTTATAAATACTGAAATTATAGATAGTTTTATGAATAAAGTTGATTTATATTTAGATGATCTAGATATAGAATTACGTAATATTCAAATTACGGAAGAACGCCCAATGCAAGCATTATTAAAGGACATTGAAAAATACCTAAAAGAGGAAATATGTTATAATGATGGTAAAGACAAAAGCACCCAATGTACGCATTCTTTAACAGCTATTTATTTTGATCATAAAGTTGCAGATGCTCTTTCGGTTTTTAATAAACTATTATATTTTGGAAGTCTTCCAAATCGACACCCTCTTGAATGTTTAACAATTCCATTAATTACCAATTGTGAAAAAAATCCGTTTTTGAAAAAAGTTAGTAGTAGTGCTGGTATAAGTTATTTCAAACCCAATCCATATAGTACCGAAGAAATAGAATATCCTATAAATCTAGAAAAACATGCATATCTTATTAATGATATTAAAACTCCACCAGGAACGAGAACTATAAAAGCTACACATTGTAGTGAAAAAATTTTTGATTTTGATCAAGAAAATACTTGTCCTAAAACATGGTATAAATTTATAAATTATACTTTTAAAGGACAAAATATCCCACCCCACCAAAAAATTGTAAATTATATTTTATCAATTCTTGAAAATCCAGATCTATTAGGGGGGGGAAATTATAATATTATTTATAATCCGATTTCTAAAAATTTCGTTAAATTAAATAGCAATATTGGAAAAAAAATATTAAATAATTATATTAAATTATATATTAATCAATAAAAAATTGGTAGTTTTATATACATTTGATAGATTTATCACACATATTTATCACACATATTTATCACACATATTTATCACACATATTTATTATTTTATTGTTTACATAAAGTCATTTTTGAAAATAAAAAAAGATTACATTAAACCTTAAAACCTAAAACCTTAAAACCTAAAACCTAAAAATCATAAATAAAAATAAAAAAGATTTATTAAAACCTAAAAACCTAAAAACCTAAAAACCTAAAAACCTAAAAACCTAAAAACCTAAAAACCTAAATACCTAAAAACTTAACAAAACAGATATTTTAAAAGTTGAATGGCCAACCAGTCGTCATTCATTGGGTCAAGTCCTAAATCATGTAACACCACAATTCTTTTTCCAGAATAATATTTTCTTGATACCGCTTTGAATGCTTCATCGCTAGCATTCGTTTTTCCAGTCAAAATCCGCATCATCATATTGAAGTGTTGTGTTCCATTTAAATATTCATCTTTATTTTCATCTTCTTCATCCGTTGAAAACCATCCCAATTTGTGATGAATATCACTGTTTAATGCGAATGAGTCATATTCCTTGATACCAATTGAATACTGTTCTACTGTTTCTTGAAGTGCCACTTTCATCAAGTTGTAGTATTGAGGGCCCATGGGATTTTCCTTATATATTGTACAAATACTTACCAAAATATCTTTTACATTTTCGGCTGGTGTAAAAGTAAATGCTTCAATCATTTTGTGACACCAATTAATACCATTTTCATCTAGAGTCTTCATTACCAACAGTTTGTTAATAACTGCTAGTTCAAATGACCTGACAAATTCTGGATTTTTTGGAATAATTCCAAATTGGTTGTAAAATGCACTCGTCATAAGGTTTGTGCCATCTTCTTGTTTTCGTTCTTTTACCATAAAATCTTTACGACCAGTAAAGAAAGCGACGAATTGAGAACATCGCAATGCCTTGAGCTCTACTGGATATGTCGACATCATTTTTTCCCATTTAGCTGCTGTCCATCTGGGGCATACTTCAGCGGGATAGACATTAATCGTCTCTTTACCGAGTCTTTTTTGTAATGTAGTATGTGTGTCTTTTGTGAAGTTGAAACCATACCCTTGTGCTGCAATAGTGATTTTGTCGAATGGATTGACTGGTAATACCTTTTCTATATCGTCAAGACCACAGTGTCCGATTATAAATAGGACGTCCCCATCTGTAAGTGGTGTTGGCTTGACTACTTTGCAAGTTTGGATCATGTCCCATGTAATTACATCTTCAATGAAAAACCCTTTTTTACTTTTGTCATACTTCGATCCATAGAGAGCCGCACTATTTAAACTAGGTTCCATTTGTTGCAGTAGTCCATCTCGTTTAAGACGGTTGCTTGTTCCTCCTCCAACTGATAGAAATTCAATATTTGGCAACATTAGTTGTTCTGATGCTGGTGCTTGTTTTGGTGCTTGTTTTGGTGTTTGTACAGCTGCAAAGAATTTGGATAGCATTTGGTTTTGGTTATGGTAAGAATAAGTTTATTTAAAAAAATAATATATTTAGATATACTCAAATTTTTATTTTTTACTATCTTATTTTTTACTATCATGTTATAAATAGTTTACCATTAAATATCATGTTATAAATAGTTTTACCATTAAAAAAAAGAATTTTACTATTTAGAACATTCCACATATGTTACTATCTAATTAACTAAAGTTCAATGGACCAGGTGTGTGTGGAACACAGTCGGCCTCGGTAACAACCACATTGTCCTCAAATTGCCTGAGTAGAAGTGAAATCTGTGCGGGAAAAAACTCCTCAAACTCTGGGAGAGAATGATGAATAATAAAAATAAATAATTCTATTAAGATAATTTTTATTACAATTAGGAGAAAAATCGTAACTATTCTAAAAAAACTATTCTAAAAAAACTATTCTAAAAAAACTATTCTAAATACATCTTACTATCTAATTAACTAAAGTTCAATGGACCCGATATGTGGAACACAATCGGCCTCGGTAACAACAACCACATCATTCTCAAATTGCCTGCGTAGAAGTGAAATCTGTGCGGGAGAAAACTCCTCAAACTCTGGGAGAGAATGATGAAGATTCAAATTATCAGTGGGACACAAATGTTCAATTGACCCACACACTTCACATAAATCTGTTGCTCCATACGTATCACATCCACATACATGAACACGAACACGAGTATCCCATGAAGGGCAGGTTTCACAAGCTATCAGACATTCACAACACTGACATGGTACCATTGCGTAGTAGCATTTGGGGAGGGGGGTGCAGTTTTCGTAGTATGCATCGATTTCGGCATGTGTCATAGTCTCAAAGTTGGGGGTGGAAGAGTTTTCGCTTTCTGTGGTATCTTCTTTGGTTTTGGCTTCTTTGACTTCGGTAACTTTGGTACTTTTTTCTACTTCTTTTTTAGTCAAGTCGAAACGAGTATTGGTGATGGAGGTCATTTTGTAAATGTTCTTTATACGGTGTTCTTGTTCTTTTGATTGTTATTTGGAATTCGGAGTTGATAAAATGATCAAATTTTTTTACCATCTTATAGTTTTTCTTTTTTATTAAATGGTAAAAACTATAAGATGGTAAAAACTATAAGATGGTAAAAAAAATTTGATTGTAGTGATAAATTATATTTTAAAGAGCATCTCCCGATTCCGAACAAGCAAATCACAAGCAAACAAGCAAACAAGCAAACAAGTATCAATATGTCCGCTATCAAGCCAACTACCGAGACGACTATCAAGCCAACTACCGAGACAACTATCAAGCCAACTACCAAATCGAGTACCGAGACGACCACCAAATCGACTATCATGCCAACTACTTTGAGTCTATTGGTCGAACTAGGCGACTTTCAGCATTCGCTGGGACTAAATCAAGACGCCCGCAATTCCGTTGGAATTCGATATCGCCAACCAGGCGGTCGCAATCCAGCGAAAGTTGCCAAGCAACTTTTCATGGTTATTCCAGTCCTGGCTACTGCCGTCCAGTTCCTGGAGTGTATATTGGAAAAGTACCGTCAAAGTGCCACTGAAGATAACCCACATGCCTGGGAATATGCTCACCGCATCAACGGCGAAGCACTTCATGACACCTTTGGATACAAAGACAGAGACTCAAAGTACATTGGGCATTTGATGAACATCATGTGTCACAATTACACCGACGACGCGATCAGAAAAATTTCGCTTGAAAATGCGTGGGTAGTTGCGGCGGACCGTGAAACTCAAATCAAAAAGGAAAAGAGTAATGAGCAAGATCGATTATACAAAGAGCTCTGTCATGAAATCAAATTTGGAAAAGTCGAAGCGGTCAGCGAGATTTTACCAAAATTGGACCGAGACTATCTCGTGGGTCCCGAATTTGTCAAAATGTGTGGCAAGCAGGCATCAGTATCCACGGCAACAAGTCTTCTTCTGAAGGCGGCGAATGAACCGTTTGGAACACACGGTCAAATATTCGAAGCCATTCTTGATTTGATGTCTAAACTAGACATCCCATTCAGCGATTCCGAGCTATTTGGGTGCTGGTTTACATCGGTGTGGCAAAGACACAGTGTGGAATACTGTGCCATGAAGGGTATGTATGCCTACAGAAGAACACCGGCAACCAGAGTACTCATGAAGAAATTTCCACAAAGGATTGCGAAAATGACTTTTAGTCAAACAATCAAACAGCTGTGGAAGAACATTACTGGCAAGTTATATTTCATCACCCGCGGTGACATGGACACTTTGTCGGAAATCAATCTCAAGTGGAAGCTCGAACCCATGGACAATGACTTTGTAAAAGGTCCCGGATATGAATGTTTCATTCGCCATTGGAGATGGGTAGGTGGCAATTCACTGGTCGAGAGAGGATTATGTCTTCCAACTAGAATGTCGGATAGTTAGTTAGATAATAGAATGTCGCATAGTTAGTTAGATAATAGAATTGTATAAGAATTAAAAAAAAATATATAGTTTATCCCTTTATAGTTTATAGATGGTAAAAATAAAAAATTTGATTATTGTCTATATTTGTATTATATTCATTAACAAAGACACATCAACAAATACAATTACCAAAGACACATCAACAAAGACACATCAACACAATGGCTTTCAACTGGACCAAACTTTCTCCTGAAATTTGCAGGACCATTTACACCAACTCAAACACGAAACTGCTCCAAAAATACCTAAAACTGAAGGGTCTTCCCGAAAATGGGACATGGAAGGATATCAACGACTATGACTCAGAACAAAATCTTCGAAAATACCTAAAACTGAAGGGTCTTCCCGAAAATGGG
>Ga0115007_10002451_pt1 | contig 11427 bp, 11 predicted proteins | sample ArcOceMetagenome_2_FD_87166 | JGI IMG/M metagenome (GOLD analysis project Ga0115007, IMG submission 87166) | Marine eukaryotic phytoplankton communities from Arctic Ocean - Arctic Ocean ARC135M Metagenome | ecosystem: Environmental > Aquatic > Marine > Oceanic | place: Arctic Ocean | collected... | reverse complement strand
TAGCACGACGGCGTAACCAGCTGCCCTCGGTGCGTGATAAATAAATAATGCGGTTGCTGAATTTAGTGCCTGCAATTTCAATTGGCTCTAGGGCGTGGGGCAAATGGTTTTTGCGGGTTTCGCTGTCCAGCACCAAGCTTGCAGAGTAGGAGCGGTGGGGCAGAGCATAGAAGATAGGCTGCTGCGCATCACTTGAGAGGATTTCTTGGGACTCTTTGATCCCAACCACATTGGTCTTAACCCAAATTTTAAGAAGCCCGCGAGAAAACGTATTAATCAGAGAAACTAGGGCGCGCAAAGTCATCACCTTTTATAGTAAACCAAAAGCCAAAATGGCTTCATGGGTTGTAAAACCAGACCACTGATTGAACCATAGTCGGTTACGCAAAATAATGGCGAATTGTAGCAGGTCTATTGCACAAACCAACGCTAAAATCCGACCCTGTTTGGCCAATCCCATAATAGAGCTATTGTAATCGGAAAAAGTGACGCTATATTGACAGCACTCAAAATACAGGCTGAAACGTTTTCCTTTAAAAAAAGACTAAACAGCGCCTAATAATAACAGAGAGTTTAATCATGATTCGTGTGCAAAATCTCACAAAGCGATTTGACCAATTTACAGCGGTCAACAACCTAAGTTTCGATGTCTCACCTGGTGAAGTACTGGGTTTTTTAGGCCCAAACGGGGCCGGTAAATCCACCACCATGAAAATGATCACCGGCTTCATTGAGCCAAGTGACGGCATGGTGAGTGTTTGCGATATAAATGTCAGCCAAAACCCGCAAGCCGTGCAAGCGATTATGGGCTATTTACCAGAAGGGGCCCCAGCATACGGCGAAATGACCGTTATGGCCTTTCTTGAGTTTATTGCCAAGGTGCGCGGTTTAACAGGTGATGATCGCCAACAACGTCTGGCTAAAGTCATTGAGCAAGTGGAGCTTGAGCCGGTACTGGACAAACCCATTGATACCTTATCTAAAGGCTTTGCGCGCCGTGTGGGGTTAGCGCAAGCCATCATCCATGACCCAAAAGTACTGATTTTGGATGAACCCACCGATGGTCTGGACCCAAATCAAAAGCACCAAGTACGCGAGCTAATCAAAGGCTTAGCCAAAGACAAGATAGTGATCATCTCAACCCACATTTTAGAAGAAGTCAGCGCCGTGTGTTCTCGCGCCTTGATTATCAGCGAAGGCAAGCTGCTCTTAGATGGCAAACCCGATGAGCTAGAACGTCAAAGCCGTCATCACAACGCCATTTGCTTACAACTGGCCGACGAGCACACCGATGTGCAGCAGCAATTGGGCGCCATCGCCCATATCGAAAGCGTAGAATGCGTGGCCGAGTTAGAAGACCGTACCTTTATGTTGTTTCCACAAGACGGCCAGATGTTACTACCAGAAGTGGTGCGTTGGTTAGACGACAAACAATGGGCCGTTGAAAACATTCACCTAGAGAAAGGCCGTCTTGACGATGTATTCCGTCAAGTGACTCGCGCCCAAACCGTATAAGGAGCATGCCATGACGTTTAACATGAATATGACAGCCATTGTCATGCAGCGCCAACTGCACAGTTATTTTGCTACCCCCATCGCCTATGTGTTCATTTTAATGTTCTTGGTGTTATCGGGCGTATTCAGCTTTTACCTTGGCCACTTTTATGAAAAAGGCCAAGCGGATTTAAGCGCTTTTTTTAATTTTCACCCTTGGTTGTACTTATTCTTTATGCCAGCCATTGCCATGGGTCTATGGGCACCTGAGCGCCAAATGGGCACCATCGAATTACTCATGACCTTACCCATTGGCCAAACCAATGCGGTGATCGGTAAGTTTTTAGCAGCTTGGGTGTTTGCGGGCTTAGCCTTAGTACTGACTTTCCCCATGTGGTTGACGGTTGCTTATCTCGGTGACCCAGATAACGGTGTGATTGCAGCGGGTTACATTGGCTCATGGTTAATGGCCGGTAGTTTTTTGGCCATTGGCAGCTGTATGTCGGTGTGCAGTAAAAACCAAATCGTGGCGTTTATCTTTACCGTGGTGGTGTGTTTCATCTTTATGGTCAGCGGTGTGCCGATGGTGCTTGACAGTTTTGCATGGGCGCCACAAAGCATGATTGATTTCATTGCGGGTTTAAGTTTTTTAACCCGCTTTGATGCCATTGCTCGCGGCGTATTAGATTTACGCGACATCACTTACTTTTTTGCCATGATGGCCCTTTGGTTGTACTTCACGCAAGTGATGCTGCAACGCAACAAAGCCAAATAACACAAGGAGAATAATATGAAACCGTCCGTATTAAAGTTTGTATTGGCCTCTGCGTGTTTTGTGCTGGTATTGCTGATCAGTCAATTTGTATTCAAAGGCGCACGCTTAGATTTAACCGAACAAAATATTTACAGCCTGTCCCAAGGCAGTCAAAACATCATGGGTAACTTAGAGCAAGAAGTGACCTTAAACCTGTATTTCTCTGACAAAGCCAGCAAAGACTTAACCGCATTGCGCAGCTACGCCAAACGGGTTGAGGAACTACTACAAGAATATGTATTGCTGTCTGACGGCAAGCTAAGTTTACACGTGGTTGACCCAGAGCCGTTCTCTGAAGCCGAAGACCAAGCGGCCGAAGCCGGTCTGCAGGCGGTGCCCATCGCCACCGGTGATGACATCTACTTTGGTTTACATGCCAGCAATGCAAAAGGTGACAGCTCGGTGATTGGTTTTTTCCAACCGGACAAGGAGCCTTTCTTAGAGTATGAAATCAGCGAGTTAATCTATCGCTTAAGCCAAACCCGTATTCCGGTGGTGGGTTTGATGACGAGCCTCGACATGCGCGGTGGCTTTGATATGCAGCGCGGTGGCACCACACCACCATGGGCCGTATTTGAACAGCTAGACCAATTATACGATGTACGTTGGGTTGAAGATGAAATTGAAACCGTGGATCAAGACATCGAACTATTAGTGGTTGTTCAGCCGTCAAACCTAGATGACGCCAGCCTGTATGCCATCGACCAGTTTGTCATGCGAGGCGGCAAACTCATCGCATTTGTTGATCCAAAAGCCGAAACCAAAGCACAAGGGGCCATGGGTCAAGAAGAACTGGCCATTAATCCATTGCAACCCTTGCTTAACCAATGGGGCGTAGATTTTGATGACAGCCAAGTGATCATCGATGCGCAATATGGTTTAACCATTTCAACCGGTCAAGGCATGCCGCCAGTGCGTCATCTAGGTTTGTTGGGTGTGCAAATTGATGGCTTAAACCCAAATGAAGTGGCCACCGGCGAATTAGAAACCATTAACTTTGCCAGTGCCGGCTATGTTCTACCCAGCAAAGAAGCCACTACCACGTTTGATGCCTTGGTTTGGTCGAGCACCGTGGCTCAGCCGATTGATGTGAATCGCTATAACCTAGCAAATGACCCAAGACAATTAATGCAGGACTTTGCCGCCACCGGTGATAGCTATGTATTAGCCGCCCGTTTAAGCGGCAAGGCCACTAGTTATTTTGAACAAGCCCCTATGCCGCTGGATGAACCACAAGATCACATTGCCAATAATGACAATATTAATGTCATGGTCGTGGCGGACTCTGATGTGCTCTCTGACCGTTTATGGGTGCAGGTGCAAAACTTCTTTGGTCAACGCATCATGCAGCCTTGGGCCGATAACGGTGCACTGGCGCAAAACATGGTCGAGCAATACCTTGGCAGCAATGATTTAATTACCATTCGTAGCCGTGGCCGTTTCACGCGTCCATTTGAAGTGGTACAAGATCTAGAGCAACAAGCGCAAAGCAAGTTCTATGAAAATGAACAAGCGCTTCAGCGCCAGCTAGAAGAAACCGAGCAGCGCATGGCCGAGCTAGAAACCCAGCGCGAAAAAGACACGTTAACGCTAAGCCCTGAGCAAGAAGCCACGCTTAATGGATTTCAGCAAGAAAAGCTGCGCATTCGTAAAGCTCTGCGTGATGTGCGCCACGAGCTAGACAAGGACATCGAAAGCCTAGGCAGCTGGTTAAAAATACTGAATATCGCCATTATTCCGGTCATACTGACTTTGCTATTATTGCTTTTGGCCCGATTAAGTCTGCGTAACAGACGTAATTAACAACCTGCGCTAACCCAGAGTTAGCGCGCAGTAGGAATGTGCACCGCATGCAACACGGTCTAAATGACGTCGAACTACAAGGTAACCTCTTCATTTGCCGCCCAAAAGGTGCGTTTAATCTTGAAGGGGTGACCGATTACGAAGCCAAGTTCGCTCAAATGGCGGCAACGTTAAAAGGCAAAGTCTGGGGTATATTAAATATCTACCACGACTATGAAACCGGCGGCCCTGATGTGCAAAAGCGCATTTGGTCGCAGTTTAACTGGTCAGCAAATAACGTTTGTGACTTTATTGGCTGTGTTGCGTGTAATCCATTGCATGAGTTTGCTGCCAAGCAAACCACCAAGGGGATAGATATAAAGCAGATGAAAATCTTCCACGACGAGCCCAGTGCCTTCGCTTGGATTGAGCAAGCCTTGCTAGACGCCAACACCTAAAAGCGGTGGGATTTAAATAGAAGAAACCAAAAAGCCAGCGAATGCTGGCTTTTTACGTTATGCGCTTACTACTAAAGCTGGGCGCTAGGGCCGTGATTGGCCGCGCGTGCTCAGTAATGGGGTGGTGGCGTCTCGTCTTCAGAGCTGCGAATATTGCTAGAACCCGCTTGATCTAGACGGCTGCTCAAGTGTTTTACGGCACGCTCAAGCATATTGATTTGCGACTGCTGGCTGGTCACGATTTCATTCATCTCATCTACACTTTGCTCTAAGAAAGCAATGCGGATTTGTAGGTCTTCAATGTGGTCTTGGTCGGATTGAGTCATAATTTCTATCGTGTTGATTTTTAACGCTAATTCATATTAGATACACAGGCTTGCCTGAATTGTACACCAAGCAAGTGTAACAACTGACAAATTACGTAAGAAAGAAGGTTAAAGATGCAAAATTCACTATTTAAGAAAGTATTAGTCTGTGTGCTGCTGGCACTACCAACACCAGCATTAATGGCAGCACTGTTCTCTGTGGCTGGCGGTAGCGCTATCTTCACATTCACCCAACCAATTGCCGATCAAGGCGGGGTTTCACTCTTTTTACAACAAGACGGTGCAGTTCTGGCATACCTAGCCGCCGCATTCGTAGCATTTGTGGTGTTATTCATTGCAGCAAGTTCATTCAATCAAGCACAATTCAAGCGTCGCGGCACTGGCACTCTCGTTGAGTCAGACGTGGATGATGGTCGTGAGCGCGGTCAAGTTAAGTGGTTCAACGTTAAAAAAGGCTTCGGCTTTGTTACCCGTGACAACGGTGACGATGTCTTCGTTCATTTTCGCAGCATCCGTGGCAGCGGCCACCGTTCACTAAGCGAAGGCCAAGCGGTCAAGTTTAGTGTGGTAGACGGTCAAAAAGGCTTACAAGCTGAAGACGTATCCGTTGTACGCTAAGCTCTAGCCCAAGCAAGCAACAATAAAAAACCCGCCATGTGCGGGTTTTTTTGCGCCCAGAATTTAGCTTACTTCTAAATGGGGGATTCAAATCAAACCAGAACGAACCTGCACCTGTGGGTGAATCAATAGCAGCCAACCGCACCCGACCAAATACCGTCTATCCACAAGCCACCGAGCGACCTCAAATGCAAAGGATATGATCTACACTCAATATAACGACATGAAAATTGTGGGATGCCATGCCTTACAGCAGCTATAAACGCTTCTTTGACCAATCCAGGGACTTATTGTGCATTGTGAGCTTGGATGGCTTCTTTGTGGATGTTAATGATGCGTTTACCCGGGTATTAGGCCACCCAAAATCATCACTGATTGGCAAATCCATCAGAGACTTAATTGCCCCTCAAGACATTGAAAAAACCCTACAAGAATTCAAGCGAGTGAAGCATGGCGAAAGCTCCACCCATTTTGAAAACCGCTTTAACTCATCCAGTGGTGAATACGTCACACTGTCATGGAGCACCAGCATTGACCCCGAAAGTGGGCAGGTAGTAGCGTCCGCCCGCGACGTCACCGAGCAATCCAACCATGCCCGTAAAATTCAGCAAATTGAAGCCGCCCTTAATAAAACCTTCATCCTCGCCGAAACCGATGCCAAAGGGATCATCACCCGCGTGAATGACAACTTTTGTGATATTAGCGGATACACAAAAGGCGAACTCATCGGGCAAACCCACCGTTTAATCAACTCAGGCATTCACCCTGAAGGCTTCTTTGGTGAAATGTGGCAAACCATCAGCCAAAAAAAAATATGGGCAGGTGACATCACCAACCGCAATAAAAACGGTGAACTGTATTACGTGAAAACCACCATCGCCCCAATGATCAACTATGAAGGCGACATACAAGGGTTTATGGCCATTCGCCAAGATATTACTGATCAAATAAAGCATGAAATTAAATTAGCCAAAACCCTTAAAATTCTCAATGAAACCAGTAGCAGTGCAAAAATTGGGGGCTGGGAGTTAGACGTTAATAGTGGGTTACTCACCTGGACAGACGAAACCTTTCGCATTCTTGAGGTAGAAAAACGCGATGGCTACCACCCCATGCTTGCCGAAGGCATTAGTTTATTTGTCGAAGAACACACGCAAATAATTGATAAAGCCGTGACACGCTGCATGACAAAAGGCGAACCTTACAGCCTAGAATTAAAAGCCAAAACCCCAAAGGGCAATCAATTTTGGGTCTATACCACGGGCAATGCCAATTATGTGGATGGCGAAATCAAAACCATCTCTGGCACCATTCAAGACATCAGCGCACGAAAAACCGCTGAGAAAAAATTTAACCTAGAAAAACAAAAAAGCATACAAACCGCCAAGCTTGCCTCCCTTGGGGAATTGGCCGCCAGTATGGCCCATGAAATCAATAACCCACTGGGCATTATCTCTGGCTATAGCGAATTATTGCGCAGCCGTGCAGAGCTGGCGGATGCTCATGAGAAATTAGATGTGATTTTAAAATCCTGTAAGCGCATCTCACATATCGTGAATAATTTAAAACGCTTCTCACGGGAAGAAGGGGAGCGCAAACAAGGCCCTATTGTACTGAGCCAAGTCATCAAAGAAGCCATCATGCTCACTCAGCCCAGGCTTAAACGTGCCATGGTGCAGCTCACATTTGAAAGTGACTCAAACCTTGCCATATTGGGCAACGACATTGAAATGGAACAGGTCTTTTTAAACCTCATTAACAATGCCGCTGACGCCATTCAAGATTTACCCGTACGCTGGATCAACATAGAGCTCACCGACACACCTGGGCTCATACAAGTGCGCATAACCGATTCTGGGCACGGCATTGCCGCTGACGTGGCGGAGAATATATTTTCGCCGTTTTATACCACCAAAAAAGTAGGCGAGGGCACTGGGCTTGGGTTATCCATCGTGGCCGACATGCTTAAAGACCACAACGCCAGCATTCAGTACGACATGGCCCACGCTAACACCTCCTTTGTGTTGCACTTTACCCCGTACCAGGAGGCATAAATGGCACTGACCGTATACTACCTCGATGACGAAGCCGAACTGTGCGACGTATTTAAAGATTTTTTAAATAGCGCCCAAATTCACGTCACCACGTTTACCGAAAGCGAAGCCGCCATTGAACAATGCGCGCAAAACAAGCCCGACATCATCTTTATAGACTACCGCCTGACCAACACCACAGGCAATTTAGTGGCCAATGTATTGGATGATGACATTGAAAAAATACTCGTCACCGGTGAGCTAGACTTACCCCAATATGACGTATTTTCTCAAGTGATGGCCAAGCCATACAGTTTAATGGCCATTAGCCAGATGTTAGAAGCAAAAAACGAACATACTCACCCGCCCCAAAAAGGTGAACACAATGAGCGTATATAACCAACTGCTCGTCATCGACGACGACCCAGATTACTGCCAGCTCATCAAAGAGGTTTTAGCGCCGGACTTTGACTGCGTGCTCGCGCACACTGGCAAAGATGGCTTAGCTCAATTTACCCAGCACTGCGACCCGGTTTTGGTGATCGTTGATTTAAACCTGCCAGACATGAGCGGCTTTGAAGTTTGTGAAACCCTAAGCGAATACAAAGATGAGCGCAGCTTTGCGTTATTTGTTATATCCGGTGACGACACCGTCAATAGCCGCCTGCGCACCTTTGAAAGCGGTGCCGACGACTTCATCGCCAAACCGTTTGAAATGGCCGAGCTTAAATCAAAAATATCCCGAGTCATTGACTATGTGAAAAAACAAATCCACCTCAAACAAGAAGGGGACGAAACCCGCAAAATGGCCAACATCGCCATGGCCCAAGCATCACAGTACAGCTACGTGATGAACTTTTTTAAATCCCTCAACCATTGCCAAACTCCAGAACACATCGCCAGCTTATTTTATGAAGCCATGGCATTTTTTGAACTGGCCTCCACCATTAAAATTCGCTTTAAAGGCGTGCATTACTTTGACAAAAACATGGGCGACATCAGCCCCATTGAAACCAGCATTTACGAGCTATTAAAAGACCAAGGGCGCATACACGAATTTGGCAAACGCATATTAATAAACGGGCGTAACGTGGCGTTTTTAATTAAAAACTTCCCAGACGACGAACACGCCGCTGGCCAAGCCCGCGACTTTTTAGCCGCTCTGGTCGAAGGCATCGAATCAAAAATCGACGAGCTAGAAGTCAAAGCCACCATTGTTGAAGCCACCGCCGACCTCGGCCAAGCCATCAACACCATTAACCAAAACCTAACCACCCATAATCTGGCCATCAACCAAATCATGGGCGATATGATCACCGACATCTCCAGCAGCTACCACCGCCTAGCCCTCACCGACGAACAAGAAACCTACTTCACCAACATGGTGGAAACCGGCAGCGAAAAAATGCACCAAGCGGAAGACACACTCAAAGGCGTGCAAGCTCAGTTACAAGACATACTTACTAAAATGGAATCCATCGAAGCCATCTCCACCCGCGATAGCGACCAAGGGGGCACCGCCACCGATACCGTTGATCTATTCTAGATCGCCCAAGTTTTGACTGAACAGGCCTAACCTGGGCGAATCCCCACCACACCACCTATTGCCTTTATCCGAATACTGCAAGATTGGCTGATTCAGTCGCGCGCTTTCATAAAAAAGTGAATAAATATTCAGAAACTGACCAAATAGTAAAAAAATCCCATTGCCCACAAATCGCTAAAAAGGTATAACTAGACTAATACTTATGTACCAAAAAGAATAAGAAACGGTTAAGGAATAACCAGTGGATATATGCTGCCCATTTTGCCAAATCACTTCTGGCAACACAGACAAACCAATCCTATTTGAAAATCAAATTGGCTTTGTGGTACGTGACGGCTACCCAATCACCAATGGCCACACATTAATTATCCCCAAGCGCCACGTAAGCAGTTTTTTTGAAATCACACCGCAAGAACGCCAAGACTTATTCGAACTGGTTGATCAAGCCAAAGTACAGCTCGATCAAGAATTCAAACCAGCCAGCTACAACATCGGCATAAACGATGGTGAAGCCGCAGGCCAAACCATACCTCATTTACACATACACCTAATTCCAAGATACAACGAACCCAATAAAGACCCACGCGGTGGTGTGCGCTGGTTAGTGCCAGAAAAGGCCGATTATTGGAGCAAGCCATGAGCCTGCTCGCTTACGAACAAACATTCGCCAAATTAAAAATGAATAAAAGTGGTGGAGAAAAAAGCCCTCACAAAGTGGCCATGTTATTAGCGGTAATAGATTTGTTTGCAAGCGAATACATCACAGTCAATGCCATCTACTTTGATGACGCATTAAAAGCCGCCTTTAAAAAACACTTTGGCGAACTGGCAGGGCCTAACGACCGCTGCAACCCACACTTGCCATACTTTCATTTACGCAGCAGTGGCTTCTGGTTTCACCAAATTAAGGCTGGCCAGCAACACGGCTATGGCCAACTCTCTACTGCAACTGGCCCTGGTGTTATTGATACGCATATTGCATTTGCCTATTTAGAAGATGAATTGTTTGAGCTACTCAGTTACGGCGTTGCCCGCGAACTGCTCAAACATGCCCTATACGAAAATCTAAATGATGAACGCCGCACCGAACTATTAACCGTAGGCAACGGCTGGAACTGGTTAGAAACCGAAGCCACCGTGCAAGACTACTTCGCCATGTTAATTAAAGAAATCAAAGGGGAAAAATATAACAAAGCCGAACATGGACGTAACTTGTTGCCCAAGCTGAATAATCGCACAAAAGGGGCCGTTGAATTTAAGCACCAAAACATCAGTGCCGTATTAATTGAAATGGGTCAGCCTTATATATCCGGCTATAAACCCGCCTTCAACATACAAGGCCAACTCAAAAATGTGGTGCTTGCTCACTTGGCCGCCCATCAGCAACAGCTAGATATTTTATTAACCAGTGCCGATGCCGCCCCGCAAGCAACAGACCAGCAAAACCAAGCCATACAATGGCAACAGGTATTTGACAGCGAAGTGCCTGAACGCATCAACCAAATACAAGAAGCCCCACGCCAATACCTAGCCCGTAAAACCAACTACACCCAGCGAGAGCAGAATAATCGTACATTAGGCGAACAGGGCGAAGCCTTTGTTATCCAGTTTGAACGCCAGCGATTTATACAAGCAGGCAGGCCTGATTTAGTAGAAGAAGTGCAGTGGAGCAGTAAAGAAAAAGGCGACGGCCTAGGGTATGATGTGCGCTCGCTTAAATGGCAAAACGGACAACCCATAGACCAAGAGCATCACATAGAAGTTAAAACCACCAACAGCGGTAAATACCAACCGTTTTACATCAGCGCAAACGAACTGGCCTACTCAAAACAACACGCCAATCGTTACAGCTTATACCGGGTATACGACTTCAATAAACAAAGCCGTATTTTCCAATTAGGTGGCGATATATCAACGTACGTCCACTTAAGCGCACAAAATTATCGGGCCAGTTTTAACTAACCGGCACCACTTACGTGATAGCGTGCGTGCTAAATTACGTAACCTAGTGCGCCAAGCACTTCGCAAGTGGAAATACCCACCGGATAAAGCTGACGAAGCAATTGACTTGTGTTTACAACAAGCTGAGGCACTGAGTGAGAGTTGGAGTGCATAAATACAAATCTTTGTAGAGGTATTAATGCTGCACTTGAGTTGTCTGACTATCACATGACTTCCAATCCATAAATTTATAAATGAATAATAGATTAAGTAATGTTTAATAAAAAAAATAAAGCTCATTTAGAGCTGGCTTGCCCAGAATGTGAAGTTTTAACTAAGGTTAAAACTGAGAGTGGAGTTAAGTGTGCTGGTTGTGAGACGTCTTTTAACGGTATGGTATTCAAACGTAAGAAAT
>Ga0115007_10002450_pt1 | contig 11429 bp, 8 predicted proteins | sample ArcOceMetagenome_2_FD_87166 | JGI IMG/M metagenome (GOLD analysis project Ga0115007, IMG submission 87166) | Marine eukaryotic phytoplankton communities from Arctic Ocean - Arctic Ocean ARC135M Metagenome | ecosystem: Environmental > Aquatic > Marine > Oceanic | place: Arctic Ocean | collected... | reverse complement strand
CTCCAGACGACGACAACGAAGAAGAAGAATCGTCGATCATTGTAGCGTGTTATTTCTTTACTCAAGTAACGTCCTTTCCTATCTTGAGCAATAGCTATATAAGTTTTGTTGCTACTGCTACTGCTACTGCTACTGCTATTGCTACTGCTACTGCGAAGAAGCTTATGATCTACTATTCCCTTTGATCTCGATCTCGATCATCGTGTTGCCGTTGCCCGTTGCCTCCATCACGGACTTCAGAGTAGAGGAGGGCAAGATTTGCCAGAGTGAGATTGTTAGTACTGAAATAGTGTTAAAGTTGAAAGTCATCCTAGCACCATGTTTAATGTTCGAAACAGAAGCAATGAGAAAAATATCAAAATCACTTTTGAATTTCATCAAAATTTGACTTCCTTCATTTACGATTTACGATCATCACATCATCATCAAACAAGTCGATACGTCATACATACCGATAGTAAAGCCTTTCTTCGTTGTACTTGTATCACAAAACAATTCAGGGCCGAAGCTAAGAAGTAATAAGGTAATGCAATAGTCTATTGTAGAGGTATGGAATTGTTGTCGTCGTCGGTAGTAGTAGCATATGTCGGAGACGTTGACGAACGAGAACAATGTTCTAAATCAAACACAAACACAACAACGGTGGCGGCGGTGACGACAACGATACGTACTGAAACCGATATTACTGTAGATGATAATCTAAAGATAATAGAACCTGATGATGACAATGTGAACGTGAACGATACAGAAGAAGAAGTAGAACAAGAACAAGAGGAGAAACCATTGATCGACGAAGAAAACACAGCAATAATCAAATCTGAAAAAGAAAAGGATGATGATAATGATGATGAAGAAGAAAATGATATGATAATAATAATGAAGGGAGAAGTAGAAGTAGAAGCTTCAATTGAGAAAAACGGGGAGGAGTCTACGGAAAAGGAAGAGGAAGAATCCAAGGTAGAATCAAAAGAGGAAGAGGAAACTTTAAATGTGGATGTAGATAATACTACCGATCAAGCTATTTCGAACGTGAACGAGATAGAAGAAGAAGAAGATGATCAAGAGCAAAAGTCACCGATCGACGAAGAAAACACAACAATAATAAAATCTGGAAAAGAAGAAGAAGAGATAATAAAGAAGGGAGAATCAAAAGAGGAAGAGGAAACAACTAATATCGATGTCGATACTACTACTACTACTACTGATGATGAAGCCATTTCGAATGTGACCGAGACAGAGGAACAACATAAACAAGAGGAGAAATCATTGATTGACGAAGAAAAGGATAATAATGGCGATGATATTGATGGTGATGATTATAAAGGAAAAGAAAATGAAATGATAATAATAAAGAAGGGAGTAACAGAAGCTTCAATAGAGAAAAATGGGGAGGAGACTACGGAAAAGGAAGAGGAAGAATCCAGGGTAGAATCAAAAGTGGAAGAGGAAACTTCAAATGTCGATGTCGAAAATGAAATGATAATATTAAAGAAGGGAGTAACAGAAGCTTTAATAGAAAAAAATGGGGAGGAGTCTACTGAAAAGGAAGAAGAAGAATCCAATAAGGTAGAATCAAAAGTGGGAGAGATAGAGGAAACTATACGTGTCGATGTCGATACTACTACTACTATTCAAAATACTGATGAAGCTATTGCAACGTTGTTGGAGCGACTCGATGTAAGCCTTGACTTGGAATTAAGTGCACTGCTGGCTGATAAAGATGATGGTGGTAAATATGAAGAGGATAACGATGATGGTTACAATAACGGTATCGATATCGATAACCTAAATCGTTATGGCAACGTCGAAAAAGGTGAATTCATAGCAGTCGAAACTGAAAAAGAACCTAGCAATATTGATCTTTCTATAAAACTTGATGCTTTATTAGAAAGCGATGGGGAAGAAGAAGATAGTAATGGAGTAAGTGAACTCAAAGAGACCGCTCCAGCTCCTACTGCGACGAATGATACGAAAAAAGAATTGAATGTTGATGATAAAAAGCCCATAATTGAAACAAATTCTAAAAGACCTTTGAACAAAGAAAGAAATAGTACGAAGATAATATCCAAGGAGAAACCATCATCTTCCAACCAAAGTCAAGCAAAATCCTCATTGACTAGTAAAAATAGAACGACAGGCTCAATAAAGAAGGTTGTCGCATCTAGGAGGACCCTTCAAGTTAAAGAAGGCCCCTACTCGAGTAAAACTACACCAATTGGAAGAAGAAAAATGGAAAAGAAAAAAGAAGATAGAACGTTACCAAAAAAACAACCAAAACAACAAGTATCACGGGATGATGCATGGTATAGAAAAAATGGTCGAACAAATAGTACAAGTAGGGACAAGGGATTTTCATTCATGCGTTCGACTGAATGTTTTTCAAATTATACATCTCAGACAGAACGTCTGTTAAAAGAAAAGGAAGAAGAAAAGAAACGTTGTGCTAAGAAAATTATTGTTTAAATAATTTAATTGATAATCATGATGATATGATATGATATGATATGATATTAATAATACAAAACAATATCATCTACGCCTCATCTCCTCAGAAGATTAAGCTTATCGACCGACCAGTCACCGAAATCAGTATATACCACTCAAGCCAAAACTATAGAAATTATTCAATTTTAAGTCCAAGGGAAACTTTTATATTAAACAATTCTTCTGTCATGGGCATATTGATCTTGTCGGGATATACACCTTCCAGTGAAACGAGAAATCAGACTCTATAATAGCCAACATAGTGGGTACGCTTAGTGTAAATATATAAAAGAGTGTACTATTAGAATTGAAACTTATTGATTGATTGTGTACTTGCTAAAGAAATGATAGTCTACAAACCCCTTTGGATTGCACGAATGAGTACATTTTTATAACTTCTTTCGCACTCGTCAAAATGATTTTCGTGTTGGCTGCAATACACATTTTTACAATATTTACAAGTGAATTTATCTCGGCAGCCTTCACAGTGAAATGTATTACACCCGTTACAGAAATAAGTCTTTTTATTATTTTAAAGACAAATTAGATTTACGAAATTGAGAAAGAGAAAAATAAATATAAAAATTCTATAAGAATCATACGATTTGTTTTTTAATGGGTAATATCTTCAATGATCGTATTCCGATTCCATTGCATGGTCCCATTGGATCGATCGATTGGTCGATGGACAATCGTGCGTACGCTTTTAAAAACGACTAAACAAACAAAAAAACTTACCATTTCACATTTGGAGCACGATGGTTCTCCACAAAGGGAACAATGAATTGCCTCGTCACAATCACGACAAAAAACTTCGTCGCAGAATTCGCAGAAGAATGAATCCTTACATGCAAAGCAGAAAGTATTTTCGCATATAGAGCAATATGAATTATCTTTGCAATCTATACAGAAAAATAATTTACACTCATTGCACGTAAAAGAATCCCTGCAAAGTAAAGTAAAGTAAAGTAAAGGAACATATATTGAAGAATAACGTGAGGTCTATTTATTTTGTAAGAAAAGGGGAAAAGCAAGACGACAGATGACCGAGCCGCAATAACGGTCTCACTTTATTCAGCACTTACACGTATCCAGATAAAGTGCAATCAAAACAAAAGCGTCGGCTACATTCTCCACATTCCGATGATGTTCGACAATTTTCGTGGAAGTCTCGATTGCAAGGTTCGCAGTAATATCCATCGAAACAAGTACCACAGTGTGGCTTCTTATTGTCGCAATCGTCTGCCTGGCAAGAATACGAGCCACAGCTCTCACAGACTATTTTTTGGCATTTCCCCTCACAGGTTGTGTTAACCCATTCGTGAAATATAAAATAATTGCAACATGGACATTTCTTCTTAGACTCGAATCTAGCCATTCGACAATCAAGACAATCGGGACAAAGGGACGGTGGTTCATCGTCGCCGATGTCGTTCACGTTGCCTCCGTTGCCATATTTTAAAGAAGGTGCAGCCGAAATAAAAGCTTGCTGCTCTAATGACCAGATTAAGAATTGCACATCATTATTATTACTCTCATTAGCACGATGATTACGATGATAATTCCGATTCAAGTAGTCCTCGTACGTTAGATCTAATTTTGTTCCGTGTATTTTACAGTAGCTTTTACGCAACTCCGTATACGAATTGAAAATTCCATCGACTTGTAGTAATGAAGCTATATCTTCTGGAAGGAGAAAACGTGAACAAATCAGAGTTTCAAATACTTCCCCCGAAATTAAATTCAAAATGTTATGATGAGAATGTGGTTTTCTCATCGTCGTCATCGTCTCTTTCTCTCTTGGTGAAAAATTCTTCAACCAGCCACAGCAACTCCCGTAGCATGAGGATCCTCCTTCTTCCCCTACTTGTACGGTTTCAATGTTTCTCTCCATCATTAACACACTCTTGTATTAGTAGAGTCAATAATGTGAATGATTGTGGCCGTACTATGAAAGATGTGGATTTTATGGGCGTTTGTGCGCGAGTCACTAGTGATTGAGAGTCTTATGACCTGCTACATGCACTGGGTAGTACAGCAGTAGGTTTCTTGCAAAGTCCTTCACAAAAACCAAGGATTTCACACTGTAGCACCTGATGAGAATCATATTTGTGTGTTGCATCCCTTTCTGCCATTGCCAATATGATGTACACCGATTGGGCATCATACTGCTCAAAGGACATTTTTCTGTATTCTTTTTGTGCTGTGCACTAATGATGAATAAAATCTCTGTATCACACCTTGCAGTTGATGGTTCACTTGAAGTCTAGTCCAATAAAGGTAAAACTGTCAAAGTTCCAGTAATAAACCAATTGCATCCTCCCTGTTAATGAGGATGTTCTACCTCCTGTCAATTGAAATATATTAGCAGTGGTAATCTTCTTTTTTATCATCAGAAGGATTACATCCTCTGTACACCCATAGATAGACTATCTACTATCGTTAGCTAAACAAAAACAAAGCATTTTTGATAGCATCAAGGAGCAGATGAAAGAGTCTACGTAGTAGATAGTTGATGATTAAAATATAGAGGGGTATGTCTGTCGTATTTTTAAAATAATTTTTCGAGGCTATTTTTGTTTTGTTTTGTACCACAATCGTTCCTATATTGCAAGCTATTGAACACGTGAATTGCATTTCAATTATTATGTAATTAAATTAAATCACAGTCGCTTGCTTGACAAATGCTGTTAAGTTCTTTTTAATGGTGGCAATAATATTTATGTTAAATTGCATTTTTACTACTTGGTCACAACAATTTGTCTAGGTCCGGCCAAGACTTCCGTTGCTCGATGAACAGCATAATCAGCATAAAAAGGAAAATCACCAGCACGGTAGGCTTGGATGAAGTAATCCAATTTGGTCGTACCATCATCTTGAATGGCCATAGCGGACAAAGCCGTCTTCACGTCCGCGTCGGTTGGTTCTGCTGTTTCCAATCCAGGTAATTTTCCTATAGAAACAATTTAAGATAAAATTGAACAGAATAGGTACAAATCAAGAAGATCGAATCAAAATGAAACGAGAAGAAAAAAGACGAATGAATATAGCAGTGAGAATCGTGTTTTTTACTATTTTGTTCATAGATTTTCTTTTAAATCAAATAAATATGTATAGTGTGTGTGTGTATTCTTACCTCCAACCGCAATAACGGGTGCTCCAACCTTCTCAGCTTGTGCAGCAACGGATCTTGCAGCTGCTAATGCATCCTTTTGTGAATCTGTTAAAAATGCCAATGCTTCTGCTTTACCACGTTTGGTTTTAGCTTTTGCAACAGCCTCGGATGCAATTTTTAAATCTGGTGTAACAGAAATAATTGCACCAACAACAGGTCCGCCGGATAATGCTTCTGTACCGGTCGGGTACGTATCACTTAATGTTGTAAATGAAAAAGGAATAACCTTTTCAAAGGTACCATCTTGTGAGGTTGAAAAGTTATCCACTTTTAATTCCGGTGTTTTCATTAAATCTTCAACGATGTGTGGCGGAGAAAAGAAATGAGATTCATCACCAGAAATTACACTCGTGGTTTGTTCCCAAAACTTAGTCCGGAATACTTCATATTGATCCGTCGAAAAGTATGTTTCCAATTGGGTTGAATCCATGGGTGGTGATCCTGGTGGGTATTGAGACAGGTACGCATCCATATTGGCACGGAATTGATCCTTATCTTTTTCCATACCTAAAAATTTCATTTCAGATGCACCAACTGCTGCCGGCATAGTATCAGGATACGCTTCAGCATAATCCGATAAATTCTTTTTGAATTCATCTAAACATTCTGCAGCAGTATACGATGCTAATCCTTCATCGCCTGATGAAATCCCATCGACTAAATCAGAAAAGTTTTTCTTTGCGATAGAATATTCTTGAGAAACGGCTGTTCCTGGTTCAGGGATCATACCCTTTAGGTATTCGATCATATCCTCAGAACATGAATGCTGTCCATCCACGACGCCCACAACGGCGTGTTTACCTGTTGATGCTGCCAATTGTACTGCAGCAAATCCATTCGCTTGACTAGCACCATATACGAGGACTGTACCCTCACCTTTAATCTTGGAAAGTCCAGCTGCACCTTCAGCTGCCATTCGTAACAATGCAAGATATTCAAGCGGGACACCCAAAACTGCATCAGCATCTAGTTCACCATATCGTCCATGTACGACTTTTCCCGATGTCGGATCAACCGCAACGGAATCAAGATTAGAAATAGTTGATTTTTCCATATCAATTGCATGCGCCGATGTAACTGGAGCTTTATAATAGGAGTTATTAGCCTCTTCGGCAGCAGCAGGTGTGTCGTCCGACGGTGACGTTTGTTTCACGGGAAAGTTAGCTACCAAGGCTTGAGGTAAACTTATAGGGTTTTTCATTTTCCTTCGACTATGAATCCCACGACGGACGATTGTTGTTGTTGCTGCTGCTGTCCGTTGTGACATCATCATCATCGTCGCCTTTTTCGATGTTAGTAATTTCAACATCATCGTTAATTCAATTTAACTATCTCCCGGTAACACGCTGTGTCTTCCGGGAAGGGATGGACGAGGTGGTTTTTGATTTTTTTAAATTACAACACACCAATACAGGTACGAGTGAGTAGTAGATGTTGTTTGTGTTATTGTGTTGTTGTTGTTGTTTGTTGTTGTTTTGCGTTTTGCCGATATGGATGTGAAAGTGCGCTCTTAGGAAGTACTGTATCTCGTAAATTTACGCGCTGTGTCTGTGTGAAATAATACGTACAACACCAGTTAAATTAAAGAAGCCTGAAAGTATAATACGAGATAATAGTATAAAAAATAGCCATAATATTGTATAATACTTAATTGGGGGTGTAACTCAGGGGTAGAGTGGTCGCTTCGCATGCGACAAGTCGCAGGTTCGATTCCTGCCTCCTCCATTTTTAAAATCTTTTTGTATCATCTATGCAACAAACATACCTACCATATAGCATCGATCTATCTTCTATTTGTGGATCCAGTGGTTATAGATATATATATCTTATTCTTAGATCTCTTTTGCACATTTTTTCATTCAAAAGTCAAGCATGAATAGCTTTGCATGATCAAGTGATGGTGCTTTCTTTTAGTTGTTATGGGTGATCAATTTTTCTAGCTGGTGTGAGTTTTAAAATTCCTTCTTGGTTGGGCAAAGCATTGCATACTACCACAGTATATGTCAGGAAAATTTTCAGTTCAAGGTAGGACTGGATCCCATCATAAGTGGGAAGTGTTGGTTCTACATTATCCATTATCCATTGAATGTGCAGAAAACGAAAACAATGTGCTATGAAAATGAGGATGATGTATTTGGGGGTAACCATCCATGACAAGAGAATGAACTGTCTGACAAGGAATTCAGCAAGGTTTACCTTGAAGACCATCCGGTATGCTATTGTGGCACCACCTCTTGTAGCTAACACCACTCATTGCAGCAATGGAAGGAGTTAATATTGTGTTGATGAAAATTGAGAGGGGGAACAGAGAAATATGACGTTATCGCTCAATTTTTTTTAAAAAAAAATCGAAGTTTATCGGCGGAATGTTGATTTGAGAGATTTGATTTTTTTGGATCTCACATCTCACAGTGATCTCATTGTTTTAAAATACCTCTTGATCGTTGTTTACTACTCCATCGAACAATCAAATCTACAACGAAAAGATAGCTATCGGAATTTTGTGTTTAGAACGAGAAAGGAATCAATCATGTCCCCATCGAAAGAAGACGACGTCGTCGTCGATAAGAATGACGATGAACCCGCAAAGAAAAAGGCCAAAGTCGTTGACGATGACAACGATGACGGCATGATAGCAAAGCCAAAACAGCAGTCGTCACTGACGAGTTTTTTTTCTTCATCCTCCAAAAAGAAAGAAGAGAAGCCGGAGGAAAAGAAGCCTCGTCGCGATACCAATAATGATGGCGAAATGAAGAAGGTATCATCACCGTCAAAAACCAACGATGATGGAAAAAAGGAGTCAGATAATGCAGCCATCGTTCCAAAAAATATTGGATCATCTACTGCTATGTGGAATTCTCTCAATGATAATTTTGTTATAGTACGAAAGCCACGAAAACGATCAAACGGAAACAACGGCGACGAATTACCTCGAACTTCTGTTGCAGCATTTGATATGGGTGAGTATTTATTTGTGAGAATCAATTGGTTGAATTTGTTTATTAATATTCTGTTATCATAATAATGATTCTCACACCGCATTACAAATTTGAAACTGTTATTTTTTTTAATATAAATGATACTTGTATTGTATTATAGACGGTACATTGATGAAATGGATATCCGACTCACCAGGATTTTGGCCATCCCAATTAGCGCATTATGAATTATGGAACGACAATGTCATAACAAAGATGAGACACCTATACGATGAAGAACATCGTCTGTTGGTAATATTTACGAATCAAGGTGGAATCCAGGGGGCACATACGGGGAAAAAAGCTACATTGATCAAATCACTTTTAGATTGGCTAGAATCAATAATTCAACGTCCATTGATTGCAATTGCTAGTACAAAATCTCTCAAAAAATATAAAGAAAAGTCTTTTCATAAACCGACATCAAACATGTGGAAAAAGATATTTGTGCCATATTTTGGAAAGAAAAGTCATCCATTCGATGTATCTACAAGTTTCTTCGTTGGGGATTCAGCAGACGAGACCGATCCACAAGGTGGCGTTGATAGAAAGTTCGCAGATAGTATAGGTCTTGCCTTCTACGAGCCACAGGAATACTTTGGTCCGAGTAATCAAGAAATTCGACAACGTCGAGTCACACTCGATCAACAACTCGGTGGAAATGATGGTCTTCCTATTACTCCATCAACTGCATTAGATACACGAAATGCCTTAATGGGTGGATATTTACAACCGAAAGGACCGATATTGCTACTACTATCGTAAGTCGATTGAATCAATCGAATCATATGGAATCGTCAAATAAATAGTACAGTTTATTATCCATTGACTGTTTTTATGTTGTTGTTCTTACCATTTCTTTTCTCTTTTTCAATTAAATAGCGGTGTCCAGGGTTCGGGAAAGTCTACATTCTCGAAATATGTATTGTGTGGAGAAAATGATAGTAATAACGACGAGGGGGATAATATAAATACAAAGAACAACGATGATAACAGTAAATGGGTGTGGTTGAGTCAGGATACTATCAATAATGGCAAACCAGGTAAACGAGAAAAGGTATGGGAATATGCTCGTACAGCAATCCTCGGGGGACGATCGGTCATCATCGATCGAATGCATCTTGACCCGGAACAACGCAAAACCACTATAGAGAATGTTGTTACGGACGAAATGAAGGATTCTAATGTCAACGTTCACGTTGTACTTTTGAATCCTCCTAAGGATTTAATCACATCTCGTGTAAGCATTCGTACCAATCATCCTGGTAAAGTCGAAGGAGATCATGGTGTGAAATTGACTTTGCTATCAATGAACCAACTCGTTGTACCTACCCACAAAGAGGAGGGATTGGATCTCATTAGTTGTGTGTCAACAGAATTTTCTGCAAAGCAATTAGGGCTTCGATATCACCGCGCCTTCACCACCGATTTGAGTAACGGATTATTCGAATCAATGGGGAGCGTATTAGTGCCGTCTTCAAGTGCGTCAACACAAAATTCTGTATCTTCAACTTTATCTGTTCCATCCATTTCTTTGGGGACCATGAAAATTGGTAGAAGAAAAGGTACTGAAATTGTTCAGAAAATGATTACGGATGGATTTCACTCACTCGATACAGCACCAACGTACAAGAACGAAGACAAGATAGGTGAAGCCTTAAAAAGCATCAACAAAAGTTGTGATGATATCTTCATTATTGCCAAGGTGCCAAAACGTGCAACGGATTCCGATCAAGTCCAGGAAGAGTTCGAAAATACTCTGAAGAATTTGAACCGAAAGTGTGTTGATCTCTTGTTACTTCATTGGCCTAGTGACGTTATCGCACAAAATACACTCAAAGAAGTTTGGGATTGTATGGAATCATTCGTAAAAGATGGACGATGCAAGGCACTTGGAGTTTGTAACTTTAACGAAAACGCACTGGCAAAACTATTAAAGTGTTGTACGGTACCTCCTGTTATCAACCAAGTTGAGCGTCACCCACTTCTTCCTCAACATTCTCTGGTAGATTTTTGTGCCCGTAACAATATTGTAATCCAAGCTCATACTACATTGGGTCAAGGGAGAGACGAAATCTTACAGAATCTTAGAATTGTGGAGATCGCGAACGATATAAACTGTACTCCTGCACAAGTATTAGTCCAATGGAATCTCCAACATGGTGTATTGGTTGTGACGAAATGTTCTCAGGAAGTTCATGCGAAAGAAATCCTTTCCATAATCGATTCCTCGTCGGAAACGAAGAAGAAAAATACAGTTGTGTTGTCTCCGAAACATATGAAGGCATTAGATAGCTTGGGAAACGGTACGCGTTTCATCGCACCACCATTCATGTACGGAAATGCTATCTATTGTTGGGGTGAACGGATGCCTCGTATGTAGTTATGAAATAATAATAAGATGAACGGATACGGAATCCTAAATAGGATGATACTTGTAATAAAAATGATAAATAAACAAAACACCACCAAAAAAATTGGTATGTGAGATCACTACACACGCACGAGGGGAAATCGTGCGAGGACTTGTGTTTAGTTAGTAACAATTCTGGCAGCTACATTATTCTAAAGTTTTCAAAAATAATTAATACTGTAGCACTCACAAGTTTCAAAATAATTTCCAATTCTATATTCGATCATTATTATCTAGCTAGTTGCATTTAAAAAAGTCTACTCCTAGTAGCCAGTAGACGGAAAATCAGATTCATCGGAACAACAGACGATGACACCATCGTCGTCGTCGATGATGGATGCCGTTATTATTACATTATTATTTAACCTTCTTCAGAAAT
>Ga0115007_10002449_pt1 | contig 11429 bp, 5 predicted proteins | sample ArcOceMetagenome_2_FD_87166 | JGI IMG/M metagenome (GOLD analysis project Ga0115007, IMG submission 87166) | Marine eukaryotic phytoplankton communities from Arctic Ocean - Arctic Ocean ARC135M Metagenome | ecosystem: Environmental > Aquatic > Marine > Oceanic | place: Arctic Ocean | collected... | reverse complement strand
TGTGCACTAACAAAAATCTTTTCATCGGCATACCAATAGAGAAAATAATAAAAAAGTTGATGAGCGAGATGGCGGTGGTGGTGGCTGGCAATTCTTCTCCCCCCACCACCACAAAATCAAAAATAACGCATGCATGAGAGTCGTCATCTCTCTCTCTCTTCTTTTTCCATGTGGCAATCTCCGCTCGCTCCCCTTCATACATAATCAGGCAGCGCTAGATAGATAAAGGGGTGTACCATACAGTACTTGTATACTAGGAAAATAATGAATCATGAATCACTTTCCTTTTGATTTTTGTTTACCATAACACAGTTTGCTAACTACTGCACAGTAGGGGTATGTTTCTATTTTGGGGGATGTGTTCCCCACTAGTATTATTTAACAAATTAGAACACATACAACATACTTTTATTCATTATGAAGATTATTTATGTTAGTTCACTCAACTAACGCTTTGAAACGAATGTTCCGAGGAAGCAGTTGTATGGGTGATGTCATCACAGTTATCACGTGAAAGTGCGTACGTTGAAAGAAAATCAAATTTGGCCAACTTCCACTGACGTCACTATGTCATTTGGGTGATAAACTCCTAAGAGGTAATTTTGGATTTTGTAAAATAGAAATAATTAACATAAAATACTATTTGACACTGCTAAGGGGTTAGTTTTCAATTATTTTGAAAGCATGGTTTGCGCGCGCATCTCTCATTTTTTGTACGTCAATGATATAGGACGATCTACTCGCCAATATAATGAGAATAGTCACCAGCACGCCAAAAAGTTTCTAAATAATGAAATAACGTGATTGTTTCTGCGTGTTAAATTATCTCCCGCGTTAACACACTGTCAAAGAAAAAGACAAAATTTAAAGCGCGTTCTATTTTGTTGTTTTTTGCGTGGTGGACCGCCACACAATCACCACCTCTCAAATTCAACCTGAAATTTCTTACTGCGAAAAAAAATTGCGTGCGTGTGTAACTTACAGTTCGTTGATTTCCTATCACGTAGTTTTTACTCCCAAGATTGCAGCAGCATCAAGTTAGGCAACCACTACGTAACGTCAACCTCTCGTTCAACGCAACGCAACGGTTAACTTTTAAGACAACAAAAGCAAGCTCTTACGAATAAGAACGAGCATCTATCATTAAACATCTTACATAAAAGTTATTGTTGTCTATATTTCATTGTTAGTACTAGTATATTGTAGAACATTATAACAAATAAACAAAATGAAATTCTGTGCCATTGCTGTAATTGCTGCCCTTAGTGGATCCGCTTCGGCGTTTACCATCGCTCCTAAGTTGAACAATGTCAATACCGCATTATTCTCATCTCAGTACGAAGCTGGTCTTGCAACCGGTGTTGGTGCACCAGGAGTTGGTGTACCTGAAGAACGTGGAGGAGAAATGGCACTCACAAAGGATGTATGGGAATCATTATCTCCCATCAAGGTACAGGGTGGAAGTCTCCGTACTTGGTCATTCACTACACCATCGATTGATTCCGTCCAAGTTCATCTCAAGACTGAAGGACGTCCTCTTAACGCCAATGTTGAATTATGGCAAGGACCTGACAATACACCACAAAAGATGGCTGTATACCTCGAGGATGGTAACTTACGTCCATTCCGTGCCGTAATTGCCAGTCCTGGAAGTCAAAACTCCATTGCTATCCGTAACACAGCATCGATGGAATACCCAATCGCTGCCGGTGTTGAAGCTGATATCAAGGATGGTGGTATTGAAAACTTCACTGATAAGCTCTCCAAGATGGCCACACCCCGTACCGTACAGGGAGGAGCTGTCTTCACTATGCCATTCGCACCATCTGTTGCGTCTGTTCAAGTATTACTTAAGACCGATGGACGTCCTTTGAACGCACGTATCGAACTCTTACAAGGTCCTAATAATGTCAAGCAAGTTATGGAAGTTTACACCGAAGATGGCACCGAAAGACCATTCTTTGCTATCCTTGAAACACCAGGAACTGGTAATGTTGTACGTATCGTCAACACAGCAACTGTTGAATTCCCTCTTGGATGTAACCTTGAACCGTTCCTTGTTGAGGAAGGTAGTGATGATATGTTCATCGTCAGTGAAGAGCAAGGAACCGAATCATCAAGCAAATTCTTCTTTTTGGACAAATAGAAACATTCCATTCTCCAATTTCAAATCTTTTGAAAATGAATGAATGAATGAACTTTTATATAAAAAACAAGAAAAATGAATTGAATCATCCACCCCATCACATCCTATATTATTCTTTATTTGTTATTTTTTTTTGCTTTGTGATTGAATGGAATGAAACCTGTGTTTTGTATTTCGGAATATTGTGATGTGTGTGTGTGGAAATTGTATTTGTTTCTCTTCTTTTGTAATATAAAACGTGAACGGTGTGTGTTCTCTTTAACTTTTTAATGTCTCTTCTTTCTTTTTCGTGGAAGAGAGATAGAGACACGCATACCGTTTTATTACAAAAACAAATTACTATTAACAACACAAAAATAAAAAAAACAAGAATTAAAGATAAAAAAGGAGGATGGGATGAATGAATTTGAATGGAACGATGGATTGAACGGATAAGATTTGTGGGGCCTCATCTCGTACGAACTGATTTTTTATCGCATGCTGCTTACTATAATAATACTATACTATACTATACTACCTTTTAATTAACTATATTTAACTACACTGCGTGAAATACATATTGATTATACTTGTAGAAGTGCTCCTCCTCTTCACAACCTACTCCAGACTACATTTAGCTCGACTATCTCCATACCTCCTATGAATTACACCCATGAAGCTACCGATTCGTTATACTTTTACGCCTACCGGTATGTATGTCTTTTCGTAATCTGCCGAGAGTATTATTATGTCAAGCAACTCTTAGCTACTGTAGCTAGTATTTGCCATGCAGGCGATGGTAATAGCTTGTACAATTATGTAATAGAGTACACTTCTTACTTGTAAGAACAGTAACGGTCGTAAATATACATCATCAATGCATTAGTTTATAAAAGAGAACATGATTATTTATCTAGCTAGCTAGTCTCATACCATTAGATGATGACGATGATGATGAAGCAGCAGAGGACGCAACAGAATACAATACGACAAAAAGGCACCAAATCAATACCAATAAGATCTATAGCAATATGATTATTCTGCATTATTATGTTATTATGGGTGGGGTGCGTCTGTTTTCAATGCATCGGAATACAATAATATATCATAACATCAAAACCGGTACAGTAAGCAAAGTACAAGTACTGTTCATTTTTTCTTCCGATGTTTTGAGGTTGAAAAAAGGAAGAAGAAGAGAACAACAATGCAGCTTTATCAAAAAAGTAACGAAATAATGCAACGACAAATTTCTATATTCTCATTTTCTGCGATTGGATTTTATAAAAGTTTTTGATTTGGGACCAATCGCAAAAAAAATGATAAACATAGAAATTGAGTAAGCAAATTGAAACACGAGCAACCCACAGGAATGATACATATAGTTTTCCTCAAATCGAATATGATAGGTTGCAATACTAAACAACCAAAACCCCCGATAACACGTAGAAAGTACGTAGGTAGGTACCACCCACTACTCTAGCGGAACGAAACAATAAAATCATCAAGTAGATATGATCACATCGTCGAAAGTAGCAGAAAAAAAAGAAGAAAAACAGACAGCGTCCCCACCTCATTCTACATTCCGTTTTTCAGTCCAATTTATTTATATCATATCCGATAGATACAAATAATATTCGGAGGCTGTATACCACACCCCGAAAACGACCGAGCGGACGGGACCGAGTTACTGTTGCTAAAAGATAAAGATTTTATTCATTGATGAATCGTTCGCCACAACAATCTTTTTGATTACTACACATGTAGCTTCATCACGCCATCAATATCATGACTTACTTCACGAGAGAGGGATGTTCCGGGAGGTTGTAGTCAAATCAATGCCTCCAATGCCCCCAATGACTCAACTCAACAGTATCTTCATTGTTTCGTCACGAAAACAGATGGTAACGTCAGAAATAGGAAATAGTATCTTGCTTCGGAGAGGATAAAACTTGTTTCCCTGGTATACGCGAGAAGAAGTGTGGACTTACTTGAGAGCGGCAAGGATTTTTCGTCTCGAAAGAATAATCAATCATCATCCAATAACACTCTGTAAGGTATCTTTTCCATCCTCGAATAATAAGAAGAAAGCATTCCTCTAATCGCATTTTGAATTTTCGATAATGAGAGTTTTGTGAAATAAAATCTGGCGCGTCGAAGACTTCAAAGAGAGAGCGTCGAATTACGTCACTCTTTCTTGATGTGTCGTTTGAAAAAAGATTTTCTAAAATATATCTCTGTCGTGGATTGTCACGGGAATCGACTCAATCGACTCCCCTCAATGGAATCCCGCGAGATCATTCACATCCTCACATCTCTCCATCGCTCTAAACAGACTTCTTTTGTATCTGCTTGTCTGATGCCGACGAATAGTTAATAGTTGAATAGTTGTCTTAACACACCAATCTACTCTGGAGTTACAATGCTGATACTAATACTGCTACATGTACTAGTACGTTTCGAGGACCGAGGAGCCAAAAAGAAGTTTACCAAAACAATACGATGTCTAATACTTCTTTATTATCGTCATCGACAAAAATATTGCCACGGAAAGGGGATCGTGTTCGGATCGATGGGTTGAAGGGTGCAAAAGAACATAATGGTAAATTTGGTACAGTGAAGAATCTAGCATCCGTCACGGACCGAAGATACTGTATCAAATTGTTTGTTGGATCCAAAGAAATCGGTGTTCGTCTTTCTAATCTCACGGTCTGTTGTGAGAATGAGTCCCTTCTTCATGTTCTTATTCCCTGTCACATCAATACCGACCGACGTTTTGTTACCTTTCAAAGAACCATTAAGAGTATAATACACCAACGTGATGCCACGCTCAAGAACAATACGAAATTTTCTGTGTTTATAGGATTAAGTGGATCGAAAAATTATCGAACAAAGGCATTTGAATATCTCGCAAAGACGGCTTAAATTCATAACAGTCGTTGGTATCTTCAAGATGACGAAATAGATGCTAGGCCACAAATGGAACATTTGCGTTCATTACTCATTCATGGATCAATTCCAGTGAATCCACAAGCACTACTTACGTTTTTGGATAACGATGATATGTGCCATCCACTTCGTTTCCATTTAATGATGGATGCATATACGAATCTCCCGTTTGACAGTTCAGAGGAGTCGTACACTCTCGCGATGCCTTGTAAACTGCTTTTAGATCCCAGCATCACTCCCTCTGAAGGACAATTGGAGAATTTTGTAAATATGGAATGCATTCAGGATTTTAAATACTGGAGAAAGAATTCCTTTGCCTCCAGAAAAATACAATTGGCCACAAACGACAGTGCGCAAGATCTTGATTGTGAGGAATATTTTGATTTTATTGTACCTTCTGATGTTCTCAAAAAATTCTTTGATTTGAATCCAACAAAGGTAACATCACACAAATTTTGCGACCTTCGTCTATTTCAGATACTTTACGAATTGTGTCCTATTGAAGTTGGGGATGCTATGATGCCAGGAATGTGGCTATTAGCACATTACAAGATACCGATGGATGAAATGAGGGCAACTTTTGACCGTAACGGCAAACGTGATACCGATCGTTTAGTACAATCGGTAGATCAAGCCTCGTTCATGGAGGAAACTCAAACATCTGCTGACCAGTTATTAGCAGAGAAGTATCCAAACCTATCTCCAGGAAAAGTTGCCATGTGTCGGGGTCATCTTGAGTCTATAATTCTTTCATATATTGGATGGAACGAAAGAATGCTTGAGAAGGCTCGCATAGACAAGATAGCAGAACTGGACCGAAGTCATGGTTCCGGATTCGGTGAAGAACTATGGGAAGAAGTTCACTCAACTACGCTTGCTCTCTTTGATTCGGCAACACTAGAAGCCTCCAAAGGAGCTTGGTAGAAAAATAGTCTGCTTCTAGCTAGTAGGGAATATTAAATTAGCAACGCTTTCTTTATGTGGGTGATACAGTAAAAATCACATCATATAGTTCCAAATTTTACTACTTCCTTTAGAATTGAAATAAATAGTTGGCACTAGCTAGCGTGCTGCAAAAAAAGAAATCACCATTTATTATATTAAGATACATCTCGATCGATCAGCTCCTGCACTTTTACTCTATTGATTGAGTAGTAGTAGTAAACAATTAAATAATGTTTGTTGGAGGATAATATTATTGAATATAAATAGTGTATTATTCTCTTTTTCTTCTCTCTTCCAACATTGTCTCCTCCACGGAACCTCGAGCATCATTCCAAACTTGCTAATATTGATGACGGTAAATCTATCGTGATGGAATAAAATGACTTGATATCTTTGTTTCTATTAGATATTTGGGGATGATTCTCTACGACGTTACGTCTGACATTTTGTGAGAGGTTCGAGTCGGAGCCATTCTTCGAAAAATATAATTATGGTAACTTCATACCAAAGTCTTTTGGGCTTAGTTTAGTAAATGTCCGATTTTTTCATTTGTGCGTCGTGGCTGGGGATTTTCGAACGAAAGTTTGGCCGTTGCTTGCTGTGTGCTGTGAAGAGCTTTTTTTTGTTTGTTCTTTTTTTTTTGGTCTCTCATCTCTCAGTCACACAACTCAACATCGAGCTCTCTCGATACGCAGAGCAACTCAATTGCATAACGGTCAGCCGGAACTACCTCTAATCGAAATTCCAGAAAGACCAGGAACAAGCAAGACGAGAAACAGCAGCAGACAACTCAGCATTATGCTCGTAGGCGGCGTACTTTTAGTAATATTACTACAATTGTCGAATGTTGTGAATGCTTCTGTTTGGTACAATGATGTAAATGCATCAATACAAGATAATTGCGATTATACAAAATGGAGAATATGTGAACAACAAAGTGATTGTGATACATATGATAAATTTCAAATATTAACATTTGCTGGTATTAATACAAAAGTTCCTAATTGGGAATCAGAAGAATCATATTATAATTATAAAAATTATAAATGTATAAGTCCTGATGAAGAAATTGGACAATCATTTTCTTGGCCATCATCATCGTCCTCATCATCATTAGAGTCTTCATCGTCAGAGTCTTCATCGTCAGATTCATCGTCAGTTCCATCATGTCCAACGAAACGTTGCATTCCTGATACATTACAAAGTGCATACACGTGTGATGTCGATGATGATTGTTTTGATGGACAGGTTTGTAATGATAACAAATTGTGTACATCGTGTAGTATTAGAGAAGGATTAGAATCCTCGTCGGACTCAGGAGAAGACTCATCATCATCATCGGACGCAAACGCAATATATTATTCTAATGGTGCATGTTCACAACCAAAAACAGATGGAATATATGGTTCACCTGCATTTGATAAGCACCAATCAGGATGTGCTGGTGATCATTGTAACAATATATGTTCATATGATACACAATGTGTACGTATAACTAAAGATACAAAAGAAATTGATATAACAGCAACGCATAATCAATTACCTGGTATACATACATTAAATGATAATGATCGATCAAAATTAATGCGCCCATCAATGTGCGGTGGTATTGATGCTGGTATTGGTGGTATTGATGGTGGTGGTATGCGTTGTGCAAGAACAATTATTAGAGAAATTACATCTAAAGAACGTACACCCACTGGTAAAAGTATAAGTGCAAGTACAACTGCGAGTACAACTTCAACAAATATACGTGATCGGGAACAAAATATTGTTGAATTGTCTATTAAGAATAGCCAAAATTATATTACTATTGCCAAACAAGATTATGATAATGATCGTGTATTATTGTCTAATGATAGTGGATATGGAAATAATAATGATAATGTTATTGGATATAATGTTAATGAAAATGGACAAGATGCTATCATTACTGGTACCAGTGAAAACATTCGTACGGTTGGCACGGGTGTACTTGCGAATAGTAATGGGTTGGTGTGGAGGGGAGGAGATAGACGTGGACTTATTCGATGTGATGTCAAGTATTCAAAAGATTTATTGATTAATAATGAAGACGACGATGCTGATAGTGACAGTCCATCTCAAGTAGTATCGACTCTTCTTACACGTGTTTGTGTTCGATTCGAAAAAGGAGAAATCGATACTGGTAGTACCGAAGGTGAAGAAGAAGAATGGACTTGGAAGAATGACGATGATAATGGATCAACAACAATACAATTCGTACAAGATGATGATACATATTGTTTTCCATGGGGAACAACATCATCAACAACAGGATCATTTTATTTTGCAGCAAAATGTTCTATTTCTGGACCTAATGTTATTGGATATGATCGTATACCTTCCGTAAAACAAAGAGAAGAAATGAAACAACGTTTATTAACTGCATTCAATGATGGATCAATTACAATATGGGATGTATTACGTGTATCATTCCATGATGCTGCTGCATTTACACCATCACCTACTAATACTATTAGTGATGGTACTAATGAAAGTGAAATTGAAACAATAATTCGTGGTGGACCAAGAGGTTGTATCCGATATGAACACGTCCATGGGAATGCACCTAATATTGGATTAGCTCAAACCATTGATACAGCATTATGGAATGCTATTGGATGTCAACCAGCTCGTGATGATTATAATAGTAATAATCATTATTATCAGCCAGGATTTGATTATGATCAGAACAGTACAACTAACGATATTGACTTAATGAGGAAATGTATTTCAATGGCAGATGCGATACAATTTGCTGGTGCTGTTTCAATTGAAGCAGCAAATGGGCCATCGTTCTCACATAAGATATCATGGGGACGTGTTGATGCACCACGAATGTTTTGTACAGGAGAATTACAAAAACAAATGCCAGATTCGAATGGTGGACATAAGGAAGGAACGATGAAGTATGGATCAAGTCCAATCAAATCAAGACTTGAAACTGTATACAATTCAACAAAGTTATACTTTGAAGAACAACTTGGACTATCCAATGAGGAATGGGTTGCATATTTAGGTGGCGGGCATTCTCTTGGTGGTGTCAAAGGTTTAATCTCAGCACGGAATACACGATTTAATTTCGATAAGACACCAAATATATTTGATATGTTATATCTTGATCGAATCGATAAGGCATCAAAAACTAATCTATTATCGTTATGTCCTCAAATGAATAAACCTGGTTCGTCACATTTTTTTGAACCAACATACGATAAAATTCATTCAGATTTTCATCAGAATGGCGAATATACTGCATTGATTGATACGGATGTTTCATTAACGACCAATGACGAAACAATGAATTTTGTACAAAAATTCCGTTCTAATTCAACGTTATTTTATGATACGTTTCAAACAGCATATCTTCATGTTTCTGAACTTGGATATGAGGAAACTGCTGATGGTGGCGTTGGACTTGTTACGGTCGGTAGCAGTAGTAGTAACGAGAATGATAATAGTGACATCCCAAGTGATATGCCTTCGTCGAGTCCTTCTCCTAAGCCTACTATCACTCCTACAAGCATCAGCAGCAGTTGTTCCGATGACCGATCTTGGAAATATATTAATAGAAAAGGAAAAAAGAAGTCATGTAAATGGGTACGGAAAAAACCTAAGAAACGTTGCCGTAAAAAAATTAAGGATGTTAATAGAAAGTCTGCTAAAAAAGCTTGTCCTGTTGCATGTGGCACATGTCCAGAAGAAATCGAAATATAACCAAAAAATGGGGGTTCTATATATAATTGGTATAATGTTGTATTAAGATTTTTTATTATGTATGTATTATATAGTAGTCATCTGCCTATTCGGTTGCTGTTGTACCATATTTTTTCTTCTTTTCTTTTCTCCGTGGTTCTGTTCCATTTTTTGGCGCTTTTTTGTTTGTTTTCGTCGGATTTTATATCTATTGAATTTTTGTTGTTGTGTGAGGTACGGTACTATTCTGAATAACTGTTACTATACTCGGATTGTATCGTTCGTATTATTAAAAACTTAGTTAGTTTTAAGTTTAAGTTTAAGCAGTAGTAACTTTTTGTTCTGGTGTTGTTGATTGTACTTCTGTTGCATCAACAGCATACATATCATCATATTGTACTAAATTACATAATGTTTTCCAATGTTCTTTTTCATCATCTCTAATATTAATAAATACATCATACAATGATGTTAATTGCGGTCGACGTTGTGAATAATTACCATCAATACTTTCTGATTTATTTTTTACTGTACAAAATAAATCAAATAAAAATGGATTATCATTTTCATAATATTTACGTGCAACATCAGGAACTGGTTCATTCTTTAATCGTTCTTCATATTCTGTTGTAAATTTACTATAGGTATTAAATGCATGATCTTCAATTAATTCACTTAAATGATACGCAGCTGGTTCATTAAATGTATATATACCAATAACATACCAGTAGTAAAAAAATGCCATTGTTTGTGCTAATGTTCGATCAATAATATTAGAATTACCACCTAAACTTTCCATAATTAATAAATGATGTAATTCGTTGTCGGCTTCAGCATAATGTGTTCTCATACGATCACTCATTTTTGGATATCGTTCACCAAATGTTTCACGTAAATGCATTACACTCAGATAAGCAAAGTACGGGACTCTCGCCACAGTCTCCAACACGAAAAATCTTGCATAGTCACGGTCATTTCCTTTTACTGGATATAAAAAACATATCACATCATATACTGTATCAATAACAGCTTTATTAAATCCATATATACCTTCATCCATTGTTTTTGCTGTTAATGTTAATGTAGAATCAACGGCAGCAGGAGGACTAGGAGCAGGTGCAGGAGACGATTCTGTTGCTGCTGTAGCATCAACTGAGAAAAAAGGGGCAGGTTTTTCTTCTTTGTCTTCTGAAGAAGAGGATTCTCGAAGACGAATAAGGGAACTAACACGTCCACGAGAAGGAGAGAGAACAACAACAGGTTGAAAGGATTCAACAACAACAACAACAACAGTCATTGCTGCGTATGTGAGGAAAGAAATAATAAAGGGCCGCATATTGTTGTTTTTTAATCTTTTTTTTTTTTTTTAAATTGATGAAAGTTTGAGTGAGCACAGGCAGGTGGTAAAAAGTCAGTCAATAATAACGTGTAAAATAAAGAACTTCGATCGATCGTCTCTTTTGTTTTGTTGTCGTCGTTTTCTTTAATTCAAATGACTTCGATGTTTAGATGTTTGGGATTGTGATAGGATAGAATAGAATAGGATTGCTTGAGAATATAGTATGTACAGTAAGTGTAGTAGATCAATGTTTGCTTTGCTTTTGCTAATACTGATTTTATTTGGACGTTCGTCACGACTGCGTGATAGGAAGATACCTCATGAGAAAACACGTTGTTTTGAGGAACAATGCTGTAC
>Ga0115007_10002448_pt1 | contig 11437 bp, 6 predicted proteins | sample ArcOceMetagenome_2_FD_87166 | JGI IMG/M metagenome (GOLD analysis project Ga0115007, IMG submission 87166) | Marine eukaryotic phytoplankton communities from Arctic Ocean - Arctic Ocean ARC135M Metagenome | ecosystem: Environmental > Aquatic > Marine > Oceanic | place: Arctic Ocean | collected... | reverse complement strand
GGTTAACAGTGAATGGCCTAACCATTACATCGGGTAATGGTAGCTTAGTGGATAACGGCGATGGCACGTGGAGCTACACATCGCCTGAAAATAATAACGGCACTACCACTTTCAGTTATAGCATTACAGATGGCACCGACAGCATTGCCGCGATGGCTAGTTTGGTTATTGACGCGGTTAACGATACACCCGTTAGCTCCCCTGTTTTCTTATCCTCAATCGACGAAGATAGTGGCACGCGAATCATCACGCAAGCCGAGCTATTGATAAACACGAGTGATGCTGATGACGATGGGTTAACAGTGAATGGCCTAACCATTACATCGGGTAATGGTAGTTTAGTGGATAATGGTGATGGCAGTTGGAGTTATGTACCTGCTGATAACGATAGTGGAACGATAAGGTTTAGCTATAGCATTAGTGATGGAGTCGATGTAATTAACAATACCGCTTGGTTGACCATTATAGCGGTTAATGATGCTCCAACGGGCTTTTTAACGCTGACCGGTGAGGCAACGGAAAATTCGTTGATTACCGTAGATGATGGCTTGGTTGATGCCGACGGAATCACTAACCTTAGTTATCACTGGCTCCGAAATGGAGAGTCAATTGATGTGGTGGGCAGCCGTTACACGTTAGTCGATGCCGATGTAGGTCAGTCGATTCGGGTGGAGGCGCGCTATACCGATGGCTTAGGCAATAGCGAGCGCGTTTTAAGTGATGAATTAGCTAACGTGGCCAATGTGAACGATTTGCCGATAGGTGGTGTTTCAATAAGGGGCGATTTGGTGATAGGGGCATTATTAGAAGCCAGAAGTCAGATTACGGATGAAGATGGTGTTAATGAGCTAACTTATCAGTGGTACCGCAGCGGTGAAATAATTGAGGGGGCTGCTCAAGACTCTTATTTGCTACAAGATACAGACTTAGACCTGCGCTTCTCCGTGGAAGTCAGTTATATCGATGGCTTTGGTACGGTCGAATCAGTGATTAGTGATCAAACCGCTGTGATTACTGAAGGCGGACGCATTATTGAACCGCCGGTGGTTAATCGTCCTATAGAAGTCATGACTGAAATGAATACCCAGCCAGCCGTGACAGAATCGCCCTCCGCGCCCATAAAGGCGCAAGTATCAGCCACGCAAAATAGCCAAGATAGTGCAGGGGAAGAGGATGAGCAGGGTGATGATCAAGAGTCCACAGGCGCACAAGAGAGTCGTGTAGTCGCTGCCTCTAGTCATGACCGCACTAGTGCCGCTACGGCCGAGTTGTTAATCGATGAGATTGACGCCGGCGCTCAGATTAGTTTATCTGACTTAGCCAACGCTAACCTCAAAACCATTGTCTTTGAAGCATCCAAGCAAATAGCTGTTAGCAACCAACTACAGGCTAGTTGGTCACAATTTTCTGATCCTCTGGTGCTGATGAAATCCGAAGGGTTAATGCATGGGTTAGATACCATGAATAACCAAGTATCTGAGCAGCTAGCACTGGATAAAATGGTGGTGGGTGGCGGTATAGCGGTATCTTCAGGCTTATCCATTGGCTATGTTACATGGTTGCTACGCAGTGGTGTGCTTTTGTCCAGTGTGTTGTCTTCATTACCCGCATGGCGATTTATTGATCCACTCCCGGTCTTATCCAGTTTAGGGGCGCCGGGAACCGATGATGATGAGCATGCGTCGCTAGAAGATATGGTGAAAGAAAAACCGGATACCGCTGTTATTAACGAAACCGATACACTTGATGCAGAAGACGAGACGCCGCAGTGATAGAGCGTATTTTTGGGAAACAAAGCTCAATAGCGCGAATTGCTATTGGGCAAATAAGTATTGTCATTAGTCTTGTTATGGTTGCTGCTCTTTTAGGATTATTTCCTGATGAAGCCAATACCATTCGTCTGCATCGAGTCACCTTGGCTGAAACCATTGCGGCCAATGGGTCTATTTTTATTACGCGCTCTGACTTACAACGCCTGAATGCAACGATGGAGGTCACTGTCTCTCGTAATGAACAGTTACAAAGTGCGGGCGTCCGTCGTAAAGATGGACGTTTAATGGTTGATGTGGCGGATCACTCATTGGGTTGGCAGCCGCTAGAAAATGGCATTTCTACGGATACTGAAATTGTAGTACCCGTGTGGGAAGGTGCATCGCAGTGGGGGCAAATAGAGTTGCGTTTTACACCGATTGAGCATGAAGGGATCATCGGTTTTTTATATAAGCCCATCGTGATATTCACTCAGTTTTTAGCGATAGCAGGTTTTATTATGTTCTTCTGGTATCTGCGTAAGATGCTGAAGCAGCTAGACCCTTCGCAAGCAATCCCCGATCGTGTTAAGTCTGCACTGGATACCATGGCCGAAGGTTTGTTGGTCATGGACGTAAAACAGAACATCGTCTTAGCCAATCACGCGTTTGCAACCTTAAGTGATATGCCCGCTGAAAAATTAGTCGGTGTAAAAGCGGATATCTTTCCTTGGACGTTACCTGAGGATATCGAAATCACGGAGTTGCCGTGGGCGCAGGCACTGGCAACGGGTGAACCGCTGGTTAATAGCATAGTAAAGCTAGAGCTACCCGGGCAATCTAAGCGGACCTTTATGGTTAATTGCTCTCCTGTACTTTTACCCGGCGGTAAAGTCGGTGGTGTGTTAGTCAGCTTGGATGATGTGACCGCGCTTGAAGAAAAAGAAATTGAGCTGCGCCGTTCCAAGGATGAGGCAGAGCAAGCTAACCGCGCGAAAAGTGATTTCTTGGCGAACATGAGTCATGAGATTCGTACGCCTATGAATGCCATTCTAGGTTTTACTGAGTTACTTCGTCGAGATCGTCATGGCTTAGAGCCAGCACAGCAAAAGCATCTGAATACCATTTCTTCCAGTGGTGAGCACTTGCTCAACTTGATCAATGATATTCTGGATCTGTCCAAGGTGGAATCGGGCCATTTAGATGTAGAGTCGATTGACTGTAAACCTGCACAATTAATTCAGCAAGTGTTACAGGCTATGAAAGTTAAGGCTGATGAAAAGGGGCTTACGCTTGCATTTGAAGCAGAAACTGAACTGCCCTCACAGATACTGACAGACCCAGGACGTGTCCGACAGATTTTAACTAACCTATTAGGTAATGCCATTAAGTTTACTGACAGTGGTGGCGTCACCGTAAAAGTCAGTGTGCTAAAGCAGGCCGTTCCCCAAATAAAAATTGCTGTCATTGACACAGGTATAGGTATGACGGAGCCGCAAGTGAATGCGGTGTTTGATCCATTTGTACAGGCCGATAGCTCTATTACGCGACGTTTTGGCGGAACAGGCCTAGGTTTATCGATAAGTCAGAAATTTGCCCATGCATTAGGTGGCGATATCGAAGTCAGCAGCATTCTGGGGCAGGGTAGTACGTTTGCACTTGTGCTAGATGTCGTTATTGCCGATGGAGAAGTGATTGAATGGATCAAGCCTGATCAAGTGCTAGTGAATTTAGATGAAAAATCTCATCAAGCGCAGACCCGTTGGCAATTTAAACCAGCGAATATTTTGGTCGTGGATGATGGTAATGAAAACCGTGAATTGTTACAGCTGGTCTTAGAAGATTACGGTTTAACTATTACTACCGGAATTCACGGTCAAGAAGGGTTAGAAAAATCACTTGCTGAAACATTTGATGTCATTCTCATGGATGTTCAAATGCCAGTGATGGATGGTTATACCGCAGTTAAAGCAATGCGTGAAGCGGGTTTAACCCAGCCGATTATTGCGCTGACAGCACATGCGATGAAAGGAATAGAAGCCCGTTGTTTATCAGCCGGATATAGTCATTATATGACGAAGCCAATTAATATAGACCAGTTGCTCTCCACCCTGGCTAACTTACTGGGAGCAAGCGAATCAGTTGATATTGTCGCTCCTGAACTTAGAGCCGCACAGTTAGACACTTTATCCAGTCAGCCTATAAAGCCTGCCTCTGTAACAACGAAGGCATTGATTTCTACCCTATCAAGCCATGATCGTTTTCGCGATTTGATTCAACGCTTTGTTGATAAACTGCCAAGCCAGTTGTCAGATATGGAGCAAGCATTAAATACCCATCGATTTGACGACTTAGCCGACCTTGCACACTGGCTCAAAGGTTCGGCCGGTAGTGTTGGCTTTGGTGACTTTACGGAACCAGCTAAAGAGCTAGAGCTGGCAGCTAAGGCCAAAGAGTACACGGCTGCCAATGAACATTTAGAGGTGATATCGGCACTGATCCGTCGAGCTCAATTGGGGCTGGGTAGAGTTGTTGATGTAGCCTCACTCAACAAGGTAACGCTGGCGCCAAAAGGAATTGATAAGCAACCCGTATCATCACACATGCCGGGCCTTCCTAAAAGTCACCCCAAGTATCCGCAAATCAGCAAGCGGTTTACTGATCGTTTGCAAGAGCACATGCTCGCCATACGTGGGGGGTTGGATACGCAGGATAATAAACGGATTAAAGAAGCCGCTGTATGGATTCTCGGTACGGCGAGTAGCTTAGGTCATGGAGAGTTGACTGCACAGGCCAACGAATTGAAAGAGGCTGCCGAAGAAGGGAATCGTGATGAGCTAGTACAAGCATTTATGCACCTCAAATCCAGTGTTTTAAAGGTTGAAGGGGTTGATGTTAACTACCTGATAGACGCATTAAAATTAACAGATGACGCGCCTGCAGGTCATGAACTTGCACATAAAATACACTCAAGTTTATTGATTAAAAATGCTAAATTCAGGCCTATCGTAGAACGGTTTGTCGCACGGTTGTCAGAACAAATCATGCAAATGAGATCGGCTCTAGTTCAGCAAGATTTTACGCAATTAGCAGAGCTTGCCCATTGGTTGAAGGGGTCGGCAGGCAGCGTCGGGTTCAATGATTTTACCGAATTGGCAGAAGAGCTAGAAAACCACAGTAAGAATAATGATGCACAAGCCGCTGAACATGCGCTATCGATGATCACTCACATGGCTAAGCATATTGATTTAGATTAGACGATGTAGACTACACTTTAGTAAAATATAACGTCTTAGGTAGGACAACGGGGCAGCGAATGGTAGTGGAACAGGAAGCCGTACTAGCGGATTCTTTTATAATGATGGTCGATGATGAACCTATTATGTTGGATCTGATTCAAGTGTTTCTTGAGGATGCTGGCTGTGACCATTTCATTGGTTTGAGTGAATCAGTGAAGGCGGTTGCACAGGTAACAGATAAGCAGCCAGATGTACTTCTGCTTGATCTTGTGATGCCTGATGTGACGGGTTTTGAAGTGTTGCGCCAATTGCGTAGTCAGCCAGAAACCAAACACTTACCTATTGTTGTGTTGACCTCTTCTAGTGATGGCCCGACAAAGCTAGAAGCCTTAGAGCTTGGCGCCACTGATTTTTTGGCCAAACCTGTAGACCCTAGTGAATTAGTACTCCGTGTTCGTAATATATTAACGGTCAAAGCCTATCAAGATCAGCTAGCTTACTATGACGCATTGACGGGGCTGCCTAATCGCATTTTATGCCGTGATCGCTTGTCATCTACTTTATTAAACCCTGTATCGGATGACAGTCGTTCTGCGATTATTGTGCTGCGCTTGGCGGGTTTAAAGCGGATTAGTGATAGCTATGGCTCGCGTGTTGGTGATGCTTTAATGAAAGCAGCCGCCAAGCGATTGTCCAAAACCTTGTTGGGAATTGATCTGCTATCTAACGGTGATGCTCCTGAAGTACAGCGTATCGTCGCACGTATAGGGGCTGAAGACTTTGCTGTATTAGTACATGATGTCGGCACGCCAGGGAATGCTTCTTTCATAGCTGAGCAGTTAATTACTGCATTTGATAAAGCCTTCCTTGTTGATGATTTTGAATTATTCATGAACATCAGTATTGGCATCTCCTTAGCTAAGGATGATGGACATGATGCAGACACACTCCTAAAAAATGCGAGTTACGCTGCAGACTTACTGATAGAAGAGGGTGTTAGCCACATTAACTTTTATAGTATAAAAGCGAATGAACACTTAAAAGAACGTGTAGAGCTTCAGCAGGATTTGCGTAAAGCGTTGCAAACGAATAACGAATTCTTTTTATTTTATCAACCGCAAGTGGATGCAATGACAGGGGTTGTTAAAGGAGGAGAGGCCTTGGTGCGCTGGCGACATCCTGCTAAAGGAGTCATCCCTCCGAATATTTTTATTCCTATCGCAGAGCAATATGGTTTGATGGTTCCGTTAGGAGAGTGGATATTTCATCAGGCTTGCTCTCAAGCGGCGGAGTGGCAGCAAACCGACATGCACGATGTATCGGTCTCCATCAATGTGTCCGGTAAGCAGTTCAGTGCCCCCAACTTTATAGACTTTGTAGCGCGTTGCTTAGCCGAGACAAAGGTAGACCCCACGGGAATAATGATTGAGTTAACAGAAAGTTTAGCGATGGATGATGCCACGGCAACGATTATTTTGTTGCACGAACTTAAGGCGTTGGGTTTACAAATATCGATAGATGATTTTGGTACGGGTTACTCATCATTGAGCTATCTTAAAAACTTTCCGTTAGATGAGCTGAAGATAGATAAAGCTTTTGTTGATGGTCTGCCTGAGGACAAAGGTGATCAGGCGATTACCTCAGCTATAATTACGATGGCGAAGAAGCTTGATTTTAAAGTAGTGGCCGAAGGGGTTGAGATGAAAGAGCAGGCAGACTATCTAGCTAATGCTAAATGTGATTTGATACAAGGTTATTATTTCTCTAAGCCGTTAATATCAAATGATTTCATGGCGTATTATCGGGCGCATAATGCTGAATAGTGTATCCACAAGGAATAAGTGAATAATGAAAAAATGGATGTTTATTGTTACTGCTTTGGTCATTTTTCAAAAATGGGATGCTATCAGTGCGTTTGTTAATCCTCAGCCAGGCTTTTCGGATCTACATAATGAAGCGGTGGTGCTGTATGCCACAGATTGGTGTGGCTATTGCAAACTAACACGTGAGTTTTTGGAAGAGAATGATATTTCGTATCACGAATACGATATAGAAAAATCATCAGAGGGACATGAGCAATATAAAGCGTTAGGTGGTAAGGGCGTGCCTGTTGTGTTAATCAACAACGAAGTGATTTTTGGCTATAATCCGAAAGCGATAATAGCCAAACTATAGTTTTTAATACTGAATTTCCCCTCCATGTTGAATTTACACATACTGCTTTGGAAGATTAGGGTATGCCGAAAAGCCCATTGATACGATTTGAAGAAGAGCTCTCAAAAGAAGGCTTTGTTCGTGATCCTATACAAGTAGCCGCTGTTTCCTTGCTAGATGGCATACATCAGCAACTGGTGAGCCAGCAGCAAAAAAAGAACTTCTGGAAAAAAGTAGAGCCTATTAAAGGGCTTTACTTATGGGGTGATGTTGGCCGTGGTAAAACCTTTTTAATGGATCTTTTTTACGATAGTTTGCCTGAAAAAGGGAAGCTGCGTATGCACTTCTATCAGTTTATGATGCATATCCATGCGGAAATGAAAGTGGTGAGTGGTCAAAAGAATCCGGTCAACATAATCGCGGCACGCTTGGCTAAACGATGTCATGTTATTTGCTTTGATGAATTTTTTGTCACGGATATTGGCGATGCTATTCTGTTAGGCGGCTTGTTTCAAACGCTATTTGAAAGTGGCGTTACACTTATCACAACATCTAATATACCAATTCAGCGCCTATTTATGGACGACCTCCATAAGCATCGATTTGATCCAGCGCGCGCATTGCTGCAATCCTATATGCAGGAGTTCCATTTAGACGGTCATGAAGATCATCGCCTTCGTCATATGGAGCTTAAGAAAACCTTCTTTATGACTCATGAAGTGGATCTTATCGCACTCTTTAATCAACTGAATAGTACGACAACTTATCAAGAACATCAGCCTTTGTTGATTAATCATAGAGACATGACCCCGCAACGTTTTTCTGATGACGTGGTGTGGTTTACGTTTGAGGATTTATGTACAGGACCGCGAGCACCGCAAGACTACGTAGCGCTTGCTAATAAGTTCTCGACTATGGTCGTCAGTGGTGTGCATTCGTTAGGTGGAGAAATAAAAGATTGGATTAAAGCCCGAGGTACGGAAGATGGTAGTGGCGGTGTAACGGATACAGGCAATCGTATTGTTAAATATGCGCGGTTAGATGATGCGGCACGTCGTTTCATCGCGTTAGTTGATGAGCTCTATGATCGTCGAGTAAATTTGTACTTGATTGCCGATGTGGCATTTGAAGATTTATATGCAGGTGGCGCATTAAGCTTTGAGTTTGCTCGGACTCATAGTCGCTTAATCGAGATGCAATCAACAAGCTATCTCGACCAAGCCACTGTTAATTATTCGGCGTAATTAGGTCTCAAGGCGAATTAGTTGTAAAGCCAGTGCCCCATGAATACGCTGCCTGTATAGCCTATGCTATAGCACAGCAATAATAAAAAACTGTACTTCATATAACGGAAGAAACTCAGCCCGTTAACTTTACTCATTGCCACAATACCGGCGGCTGATCCGATGACCAATAACGATCCACCAACACCCACTGCATAGGTAAGCGATAGCCACTGTGCCGGATTCATGACTATACCTGCTTTAAGCAAGGCAGCAGTCAAGGGAACGTTGTCGACAAGAGCTGATAATAAGCCGAGTAAATAGTTAGCGCCTTCTGTTGGAAGTAGGTCGTAAATTTTCACCATCTGATCCAGCACGCCAATGTCTTTTAGCATGCCGACTAATAGCAAAATACCTAAGAAGAAAAGTAAAGTGTCATATTCGATAAGCCTTACATAGTCGAGTAAGCTTTCTCGCTTTTCATCACGGTAGAGCACTTGGCCTAATAAGAACATTACCGATAAGCCAAACAGGAACGTCAGCACAGGCGGCACGCCAGCGACCAAGTTTAGTAGGATCGTACCTAAAATTGTGCATAAAAATAGGGCAGCGATGCCTAACCCCGTTTTATCATAATCCACATTCTTTCGTTGTAATATGACGGTATTGTTAGATCCTATACTCAATAGGCTTGCTAACAAAAGGACGCTACAAAAAGACGGGATACTGAGCCATAACAAGTCATCAATTGAGGCTTTACCTTCAAGGAAGATCATTAATGTCGTGACATCGCCTGTAATGAGCGAAACGCCCCCCGAGTTCACCGCAAAGACGGATAACACCGCTAGCCGCATAGTCCGGTTTTTAGGTAAATTCAAGGACATGACTAAGGTAATAGATACGAGTGTTGCCGTTATATTGTCTGACAAAGAAGAGAATATAAATGCAAAGGTCGCAACTAAGAAGGTGACGCGACGTTCGGAAATTTGTTTAGGTAAACAGCGATGAATGATCGATTCGATTAAACCTTTCTGGTTTAAAAAGGCCACGAATGTCATTGCCGCCATTAAGAATAGCCACAGTGAGGCGATCTCCATGAGGTTTTCGCCAAGGGCATTATTCAGTGATTCTGGGCTGGCACCGTGAGGCGGGAATATGAACAGGAGTAACCAAGCCAAGGTCCCAAAGAAGAGGGTGGTTTTAGCTTTGTTGATGTGTGTGACTTCTTCGAGCGCAATGAACAGAAAAGCTGCAAATGCGATGAGCAGGAGCAAGATGGTCATTGAAAGTATGATCCAAAGTTAAGGTTAAGAATGAACAAAAAAGACCCTTTTACTTTTTCTGTAGGAGAAGAAATAAAAGAGCCTTACGTGAATACGTTTGTTTAGGTATTAGCGGCTAAGCAAATAGCGACAAAACTATCTGCTTTTAATGCGGCGCCACCAATAAGGCCACCGTTGATATCCGGCTGACCAAAGAGTTCTGCGGCATTATCGGCTTTTACACTACCACCATATAAGATCGATATATCCGAGCCTACGGCTTGGTCATACTCTCGTAATAATCCGCGGATAAACGAGTGAATATGTTGCGCTTGTAATGGCGTGGCCGTTTTGCCCGTACCGATTGCCCATACCGGTTCGTAGGCAATAATGCCTTTGGACAAGGCTTCGATACCGACCGTATTAATCACCGCGCTTAGTTGTTCAGCGATGACTTGTTCCGCCCGACCTGCATCTCGTTGTTCGAGTGTTTCACCCACGCATAATACGGGAGTTAGTTCAGCTTCCAGCGCCGCAGCAAACTTATCGGCGACCAGTTGGTCTGTTTCGTGATGCATAGCACGACGTTCAGAATGGCCAACTAGTACAAAGCGTACTTTAAAGTCTCTTAGCATGCAGCCAGATACTTCCCCTGTGTAGGCGCCTTCTTTGGCGCTGCTCAGGTCTTGAGCACCTAGCATGACTGGTCGTCGAAACAGTTTGTCGCTAACTTGTTGTAAAAATGGAAAAGGAGGGCAAATGGCAACATCCACTTTAGGCAAAATAGGAAGCTTGCATAAGATCCCTTCTACCAAGCGACAATTAGGTACCTTGGAACCATGCATTTTCCAGTTTCCGATGACATACATTTTAGGCATGTTGATAACTCCGCTTAATGCTGGCCAGGTAGTTCTGCGCGTCCACGGTAAGGTGCGCTACCTGACACTTCTTCTTCAATCCGTAGTAAACGATTATATTTCGCTACACGATCTGAGCGGCAAAGCGAACCCGTTTTGATCTGGCCAGCACAAGTACCAACGGCAAGGTCTGCAATTGTAGTGTCTTCGGTTTCACCTGAACGATGGGAAATGACCGCACGGTAACCCGCATCTTGTGCCATTTTAATGGCATCAAGCGTTTCGGTCAGTGTGCCAATTTGGTTGAATTTGATCAGAATGGCATTACCAATCTTCTCATCAATCCCACGCTTTAGAATTTTGGTATTGGTGACAAACAGGTCATCACCGACAAGCTGAGTGGTGGCACCTAATTTACGGGTTAGGTAATTCCAGCCTGCCCAATCAGATTCATCTAAGCCGTCTTCAATTGAGACGATAGGGTGACGGCTAGTCAGATCGGCTAGGTAATCACTGAAGCCTTCGGCATCAAACGATTTTCCTTCGCCGCTAAGCTGATACTGATCTGCTTTGTAAAACTCAGAGGCTGCACAGTCGAGAGCTAGGGTGAAGTCATGGCCTAGGGTGTAGCCTGCTTTATCAATCGCTTCACGAATGACGACTAACGCTTCCTCGTTACTACTTAGGTCAGGAGCGAAACCACCTTCATCGCCAACAGCGGTATTGAGGTTTCGCTCTTGAAGTACCTTTTTAAGGGCATGGAATACTTCAGCACCCATACGTAATGCTTCACGAAAGCTTGTGGCTGATACGGGTTGAATCATAAACTCTTGGATATCGACGTTATTATCCGCATGTTCGCCACCGTTAATGATATTCATCATAGGCAGTGGCATGCTGAACTGACCGGGCTGGCCGTACAATTCAGCAATGTGCGCATACAGCGGGATATTT
>Ga0115007_10002447_pt1 | contig 11438 bp, 8 predicted proteins | sample ArcOceMetagenome_2_FD_87166 | JGI IMG/M metagenome (GOLD analysis project Ga0115007, IMG submission 87166) | Marine eukaryotic phytoplankton communities from Arctic Ocean - Arctic Ocean ARC135M Metagenome | ecosystem: Environmental > Aquatic > Marine > Oceanic | place: Arctic Ocean | collected... | reverse complement strand
CTTCAGCAGAAGCGCCATCATCGGCATCCCCTCCTCCGGATAAAATAGCTGTAGATCCAACCATAAACACACTAACAACATTGAAAATAACACCAACCCATTGGAAATTATGTAATTTATCACCGAGGACATTTTGTTTCATAATTGCCACAAAAATGATACCTTTAATACAGTAAGTACAGAACAAAAACAAAATTATTAGATTTTAGAAATGAATGAGTTTACAGAGAAAAACAAATAACATACGTCTAGCCGAAGAAAGAAAAATAAAATAGAATAAAACTTTACTCACCTGATCCACGAAGTAATTGATAAATACTAACATCAATGTATCGCAATCCCATCATACAAAGAGCGGTTGCACCCAAATCAAAAAGAGCTGGGATAGCTAAAAAGAAATACATCCAGGTAGGAACTTTGGGGGGTGCATCATCAACGTCCTGTTTACTGTTTTGTATGAGACCAGTTTTTTCCGTTGCAGATCCCTTTTCTACATCAATACTAGCTCCAGCATGTATATATCCAGGGAATGGAATTTTAAATAACAGAACCAAAAAATGCATAACTAATCCAAATAACATACCAAGAAACATACCGAATGTTTGAAAGATTGGTTTCTCAAATACTTCCATTTCACCTGTAATACCTTCACCGCGTAAACTCATCATATTCTTTGACATAACAGAGCAGATTGTACCACTAATGATTGCGGCAATGAAAACTAATAATTCAGTTAGACCACATTTTTTTGGTCCTTCACCTGATCCACCTCCGCTCATCTTGTTGTTGTCGTTGTTTTGTTTGTTATTCTTCCAGGTAACTCTACACGTAGTAGTAGGTGATCGTATAGCCTTATGTATTAGCTCTATGGCGGTACCGTAGTCTTCCAGTTCAGCTGTTGTGGATGTGAGTGAGTTTGTCGACGATCTCGTGGAGTTGCTTTTGGTCTCATTTTGACTTCGAATTTACAAAAACAAGGTAAAAGTACGAACGTCGTGGATTTGGCATTCATTTTGTGACTTCGCCATCAGCATAATTCAGTCCCGTATGTCAGGGCCATTCTTTGATTGTAATAAGGTTTATCTTAGTACCAACGACGTGTTAATTTATGACAACATCATTTGACGCTTTTCAGCTGTTACATTTTTTACCATAATGCTTTAATTACAAATTTACAAAGTCGAGGGGTATCTTCTTCCCACAACCAAAGTATCATCAGTTGTTAGTAGAAATAGCAAAGACAAAGCCAAAAGGTGAATATAAAAAATATTATGGCACGGCAACAACAGAAACAAGCATCATCGATCGTCGCTCTTGTAGCGATGACGATGACGATGACGATGATGATCGTCGTCTCTACGATGTATATCGTTGATTCATTTTCAACAACAACAATGACATCGGCAGCACGAACTCAGCAAAGAATGGAACCACTTCAGATGGGATTATTTGATAATTGGCGTGCTGGTGGTACAGCAGGTAGTGATGAATTAAATGATGAATATGCAAAACAACAAAAGATATTAGAAGAACGTCGTGCACCTAAAAATCAACGTGATAAGTATTTTCAAAAGGTTGAACAACGTCGTCAAGTAGCTGATAAAGAACGATCGGATAATTGGGCTTGGCAAACAAAGACTTACAAAAAAGGTGAAGATCCGATCGATGAATGGAAAAAACGTAGAGCTGATGGTACAATTGGTGACTTAGAAGATCAATATGGTGATCCAAAAAAAATTGGTGGCATTCCCTTACCTATGGCATCATTTGGTGTTGGTGGAGAATTTGGTCTTGGTGGTAAAGTAAGTGTATATGTGTGTACTTGTGTATGTGTCTGATTTGTTTGCTTGATTGTGCGTTTAGTTTGGAATATTTGCTTCTTTGTTTGTACGACTTTTTTTTGTCTGTCTTTATGTTTGGGTGATTCATGATTCATTCGAAACTATCGAGAAGTCATTGTCCGAGGAAAGAATGATGCTGTAGCAGCCAACATTGTTGCATTGAGAACGTGAACCATATCTATGTGTTTCAATATATTCGGTAACTCTCATCATTCAGCAACCCAATTATTTCTCTTGTTTTGCTTATATAATATACTTCTAGTACGATAACGGTGGTAGATTCGATTTACGTTTACCATATGCTGATCAAGGATATGTTGATGAAGATTCTGATGTGATGGGTAAATTATCTGGATTCTTTGGTGGAAATAATAAAAAGAAGAAGAAGGAAGCAGCTTCTAAAGCTGCAGCAGTAGCAGCAAAGGCGGAAGCTAATAAAAACAAAAAGAAGAAAGGTGGTTGGCCATGGTAAAAATTTGAAATTTCTTATTTTTCTTTTTAAAGCGTACTACGACCGACATTACCAATACTAAGCATACTACTCTAAAAGCTAAAGCTGCGAAAGAGCGTTGTTCAAGGCAGATTTCTGGCAAGAATTCGAATCCAATCGACAAATGACAGTGTATGCTGCTAGCTAGCCCATAGTAATATTGAAGTTTTAAAAAGAAAATATGACATATAATCATCTTTAAAAAATCAAGCACGTTATGTTATATCAAATCATATAATTATTTATCTAGGTACTTGACTAGCAGTATCACCAATTTCCAAGTATTATTGCGCATGCGGATTTATCAACAAAGACACCAACGTTGGTGTGCGTCTACAAAGGGTCTGCTATTGTAAGGAATGCAAAGCTTGGCACAATCGACGGGGATAAACGGAATCAATATTCTTCCAGCTTGCTTTTTACGGCATCCCATTGGATGCACAGCACAGCACAGCACAGCACAGTAAATCGATTCGAAAGAGTTAGAGAGAGAGAGGCAGAGAGAGAGAGAGAGATAACCGGGTATTACTTATTTCTAAAAAGTATAGTATTTTCATAATGGAATTTTGCTAGATAATTATTTCGTGTATCCACTTGATGTTGTTAAATTTGCGTTGCTATTTTTTCTAAACCATTCAGTACACCAAATATTCACACTGGGCAACATAAACGTATTGTGTCCATCGCCACCTACCCTCCTCCTGCTATCCGATCTTCAATCTCGTTCGTTCGTTCGATCGTTATTTCTAAATCACTTCCGGTGTTGATCCGATGTGGACTGTTCCGTCTTTCCTAGCAGCGATACGATGATCATCGTTGTTGCCATTATGCATTTTCCAATCGTTTGGTACACTTAATTCATATTCACTATTGTTTTCGTTGTCGTTGTCACCTAGTTGCAATATTATTTCTTCGTAGTCTTCTTTTGGTCTTGTCAATCCTAGTTGAGTTCGTAACTCCTGCAACTCAGGTATACCTTTAGGATCATCACCACGAATGATAGCATCTCGGATTGCTTCCGCATGCGGTTTGTGGTACTCGTTCAAGATCTTGAGCTGTCGACATTCACCCATGTGTTTCCCTTCCTTCCAATGCAACAACTGACATTCTTTTCCGCAATAAGAATAGTATTTGCAGGCTCCGCATTTATTTAGATCCCCAGATCCCCATGTGTGATCTCCATCTTCCGAATCTCCTTTCATACAGATACAACAAAGGCTTGCAAATTTCTTCCTACCGGTACTCCTTTCTTCTTTTGGGGTGATAAATATGAGGGGATACAATAATTCTGTAATTTTCATCCAGTAATTGCTTAATGATCTGACCGGTGCTGGCTTCGTTTCTTCATAAGCATCATGATTCAATATTAGCATACAAGGGGCGTGGCCTCGAATCGCACCCTCTAAAATCCAAGGTAAGCGCAAGTAGATCATTTCTTCTCGAAACTTCATATGTCCACGGATGTAATTATCAATGCAAGGAAGACATCCACTTTCAGCTCCACGTTTAAACTTATCCAAGGCCTCATCAACACATCCTGCTTTAAGTAATCGCTTCCCCTTTTCGTAGAACTTTTTAGACTTTACTGGAAATGCATTAGCGTTTTCACTCGTGCGTATAAGGAAGCTGAATGATTTGAATTTCTTGATTTGTTCTTGTGATGATGCCATCGTTCGCATGCGATTAAGCATGCTGGTCACATTGTCATCTTTTTCGGTTTGTTTTTCTGATGATGCCATCATGCCATCGTTCGCTGTTTTGATTTATGGAGAAAAAATATATATTTTGCAAGATAGAGATTTATTACGCGGTCATTCCTCCTACGAATTTGATAGCGCATACCCTTTGTGCCTTATTGAAGTTTGTGTTGCAATTGAATTTTGCAACAACATACAACAACAACAACAACAACAACAACAATGTAACTAACTATCTTGTTTGGTGAGAGTTACTTGTGAATTTCTTAAGATATTACTAGATTGATCATTATGATATTGCCAATTGTGAAATATTCACTTAATGACCTTTATTTGCGTGCCCTGCAAGCCAATTCCAACAAAGCATTTAGTTATCACTATTAAGAAGGTCCTTCTGCATATGCTCTCACGGCAGTTTCTTCTTGCCACTTAGGTTTCTGGTCTGCTTTTTTTTTAAACCATTGTTGCTGATTGTTGCTGCTGCTCAAGTAGATCATCTGATCTTCTAATGTGGTGTCGTATTCCTCATTTTATCGACACTGTGATATTTTTTGATGATGCTACTGTGCCTGTAGTTATTCTCGTCATGTTATTATCACTTCTACTCAAAGCCAACTATGTTGATGTTGATAATTTGATGATGATGATGGTGATGATGATGATGATGATGATGATGATGATACTGATGCTAATACTAAGAAAATTCACCAACAATGCAATTAATTGTTGGCAATACTATAACAGTACAATAATAAATAAAATCCAATGCCAAAAATGATTTTATATGCAGAAGAAAATGCCAAATAAGTACCAAGTAAAATCCCAGAGGCACCTTTGGAACAATCAAGTAGTAAGCAAGCAATAATAAAACACCACAAACAACCAAAGGAAAACCCAATTAGTAGTGCTGCGCTGACTGAGCTCAGACATGGATATAAAGGTCATTTCTTAGTTATGGATAGTTAAGATCATCCTATTATTATTAAACATAAAAAAGGGAATTAGTTAATTGTTGGTAGTGCTGATCAAGTGCCTTGAAGGATGAGTTCATTGTATCACTTAGATATATATAGGACAACCTGAGATGAGATGATACTTGTATGTATATGGTGTGAGTATTCATGATGGGAGTATTGATGTACACCTACACACACACACACACACACACACACACACAATGACCACTTAGCCAATACAGCTGTGCTGCCAAAGTGTCAAATAATTTGGTCACACAGCAAACTGTTTGGGAATGAATGAATTGTGACACAAGTGACACAAAATTAATGATCCCCACAAAAACACTAAATTTGCATCTTCTTTTCTTCCTCTAGCATTCAATGAAGTGTACAATGTAAACTGACCCCATAGAAGGATTGATTCTCTCAGAAATTTGGATTGCGAAAATTTGGCGCGACCACAACATCTGTCGTGACGTCACAATAATAGTTCTGAGAATTTCTATCCAACGACCAACTCACTACATTTGTTAATGATACAGTAGTAAAAACGCGAGTGAGAATTTAAAAATTGAATCGTAGAATGAGTGAGTCAAGTCGAAGTTGTTGACACTATCGGCGAAAGAATGATTTTTAAAAGCAAGAATTGTGAATTTTGAGACGACGACGACGATAGCATACCGCTTAGGACTTTATTATTATTGATTGGCATCTACTTCGAAGTACATTATCCTATCACAACTCACTAAAAAGAAATTCTGATTGAATGATAACTTCGCTCTCAAATGAACGTTTTCATTGATCCAATATAAATAAAATCAACTCTTACAAAACATAAAGCCTTTACTTACTTTCGTCTTCTGATTTAAACACAAGATAGAACTTCATCGGTTATCGGATATTCATATCACAATGGAGACGCTTCTTAAACCATTATTCATTCTTCTGTTGTCAGCAATAGTCGCAATCGGATCGACGGCATTTGTTATTCCGAAAACAACATCTTCATCGGTATCGGTATCGGGAAGAAGAAATAACAACAATGCTGCTGCTGCTGCGATTGTCGTGTGTCAACTATCATCATCGTCTGACAATTCTAATGGCGGTAGTGGTGGTGGTAGCAGCAGTGGCGATGGTTGGGTATTAAGAAATAAAGATCGTACCGATATTCGAAACTTTTTAACACAACGATCGATTCAATCCTTTGTTTATCTTTTAAATCAATGTCGGGAGGAACATACCGTTCGTTGGCTTGAGGTAAGAAATTCGTTTATCAATCAACTCTCTTTTTTTTTCGGATTTTTTATCCAATGATGGGATGTTCTTTTTGATATATTTTTAAACGAATTACTCACCGACTTTGTCTCACGATTCACATTCCTTTCAAAAACAAACACCAAAAACAAAAATCAACAATCAATAATAATAGAAAACATTGGATTTTACTAGTATTGAAAAGTTTCATGGTACAGGTGCATTCAATCAAACGAAATTTCCTGAATGGGATTCAGTCTTTTTAGATTACATGGATCGTCCTGATGAAGTGATTGTTATACAAATGAGACAACAACGTCGTCAACGAAAACTATCAGGATATAATTCATATATTGAAAGTTTATCATCGAAATCATCATCAAATGGCAATGGTAATAATCATATCAAGGAAAAAACATCATTAGTATATTCGCAATATGTGCCCAAGATGACAAATATAAGAGGAAACCTTCCTGGTCCTAATAGTTACTTGGAAAGTCTTTCCTCTCTATCGTCGTCATCATCAACAACGAGTAATGAAGGTGGCAAGTCACCAGAGATAAAAGAAAAGAAGAAGGAAAAACCAACTGAAGGAAACAGCAGTAACAACAACAAAGATAATGCAGTCTCCAAATCAAATATCGCTGATCCTACTACTAGCAGTGATAAATATCTGAAGAAGAAACTCGATGATAATAAACGTGATATCATCTCATCGGGTATTAAGAGGGGTTCTATCAGCTACTTGGAAACATTAGCATCTTCGGCATCAGCATCAGCCAAAGGTTCGGAGAAGGAGGCCAGCAACAACATTCATGTGAAACAAAGTGACGAATCATCCAAGAATCCTTATTTGGAAGAGGTACGTAAGAATATTCTGGATACATATATGTTTCTAATATTATTATTTTTCGCATCACAAACTAACAACCAACTATCATACCTGCGCACTTTTTTGTTCTACTATGTAACAGAAATCAGTGGAATATGAACTCCATGTAAATCCTTCTGCATTGGTACGTAGAATCCTCTCTGTTCGAGAACAGCTCTCTAAGGAATGGGTTGAAGATTTGGATATGCTAATGAAATTAAATGATGAAATTTTGGATACCTTTGAGGATTACACTAAGGAAGCTACCAAAAAGGACCTACAAGAAGAAGAAGATGATGATGATGATGATACTGATATGAAGATCAAGAGCGAGGTCGACAAAAAAGATGACAATGATGACGAAGACAAAAACTCATCAAATGACTTAGACTTGCTGCTCAAAGCTCTCGGTGCTCCTGACGCCAAGAAGGACAATATTTCCGACAACACCCCCCTTCCATCCTCTTCAAGTGCAAAAACAAAATCATCATCTTCTTCTTCAAATGATGATGATGATGATGATGATGATACCAGAAACAAGAAGGAGGAAAAGAAACGGCATAATACAATATTCGATCGTAACGTCATATTTTCGTGGAGTCAATCTTTGTGGAGTCCAAATCGAAGTTCCTCGCCGTATCGTAAGGCAAACTTTGATTTGTTGCTGCTTTTGGCAACTCAGGAAAGTATCCACCGTGTCTTGAAATCATACAAAGACGACGATGAGGTTCGACAGGAAACGTATGAATTTCTGTTAGATTTTTACAAAGATCACGTAAAGGATCATTTCGATGGGCATCAAACCTATGCACGTAGTGAAGATTTCTTAGATGAGATGTTAACATCATCTCGTACTCTCATCGAAACGAAAAACGAGATTCTTGCATGGGTCAATCCTGCACGTGTCGCAGAAGGTGAGTGTGTTTGTACAGTCTAAAATAGTAATGTTAGTGCGGGGTATCTTCTTTCTGTTCTCTCTCTTCAGTAATACTCACTTGATTTCCTTCTGCGCTGTAAACCAATACACTTTAAAAAGATATCGTTCGAGAACGGTCCGAGGTAGCATTAGAGTGGATGAGAATATCAGAAACCATTTCTGACGAGCATACAGATTTGAGACGTTTATTATTTACGAATATGGTATCCAAATCGTTACCTGATGAAACATTGACCGATATTATACACAATGCCGTAAAGGAAAAGTTCGAGGAAGAAAAAGAAGAAGAAGAAGGTTCCACCTCCACCAGTTCTACCACAGTTTTTGGCGCATTCGAGTAGTAAACTTCAGTCGTAAAGTATACATACTCCACACACACATTTCCATAGCTCACATCTCCGAAACTTTTCCACTCTGACCACAGAAAATTATAGTCGCACTCATTTCCTTGATTACACTGTACAAACAACATTCACGCAAACCTAAACTCCACGTAGCGGTGAATGATTCTACTAACAACAATCCCATACTACCATGCACTCTACGCATCTTTGGCGTGTGATATCGCCATTTCCTTCCATCCACCAACTAACATTACTTTTAGACAATAACAATAATAATTATAAATAGTTCTCTACTGTACGTAGTATTATACATTTTATATTATGTAGGTATAGTTGCTGCGAACACCTGATAAGTGCCCTCGCCATAATTAGGATAAAACTACAGCGTCAATATCAAGTTCATGTGTACGTGTACCAGGAATCAGTCATGAGAAAAGTAAACGTATTTCCTAATATTTTGTTATATGTATATTATGTATATAATCCTAATTCGTATCTTGCTTTTAAATTCTATATGTATCTCATACTTATGTCATAGTTTCTACCAACGGCGTCCTTTGGAGGATTTACTACCGCTTCCAGATGCACTTCCAGATCCACTACCAGAGGTGGAGGAATTACTGCCAGAACTTTTCGAAGACTTAGATCCGCTTCCTGATCCACTTCCAGATGATTTGCTTTCTTTAGATGCACTTCCAGATCCACTACCAGAGGTGTGGGAATTACTGTCAGAACTTTTCGAAGACTTAGATCCGCTTCCTGATCCACTTCCAGATGATTTGCTTCCTTTAGATGCACTTCCAGATCCACTACCAGAGGTGTAGGAATTACTGTCAGAACTTTTCGAAGACTTAGATCCGCTTCCTGATCCACTTCCAGATGATTTGCTTCCTTTAGATGATGAACTTAGACTGATGCTTTCGGCTTCGCTGATGTCCTCATCGTCTTCTGTCTCGATTGGAGCTTGTGTACGTGTGCCACTTGTAGGTTCTAATGTTGGTCCAACACCATTAGCTGGAAGCTGCTCTTCGGTTGGAGAAGCCGTGGTGGGATTCTTTGATGGACGTTCAGTCGGATTATCAAAACGTGGAATCGTTTCTGCTTGAGATGCCTGTTCCACGAATTCCTCCATCATGGTAGGGCTTCCAGTAGGAGGTTTATCTTCGCAAACTGATAAACATTCTCCAGTTAGACGACGCGAGTTATACACGACGAAACGACGTTCATCTAGGATGATGTTGTGAATGGTTCTGCTCCTTCCAACTTCGACTTCGTTCAACGAGGAGTTTGCCGTGGAAGAGGCATTCGCGCCGCGAAGAAGGGCGGCGAATGAAATAAAAAGAATTGAGAACTTCATCGTTAAAAGGTAATAGTGTTTGGTGGTGTGTGTTGGTATTGACGAGGGTTTGAAATTATATTCTATATATTTGGTTTTTATGAGAAGAGAAAAACAGAGAGGATTACTTTTTTTCCTGTTGATTTTGCGATCCTTCACTTGAATATATGACAGCCTTTTTTGGTAACCTATTTATCTGGTACTCCTAAATTAATGTCCATCTGCTCATAATAAAGTCTCATGGAAAATAGCCGAACGGCTAGTAGATCAGATAGATAAAATGGCATGCGCCTCACCCCCCGATGGATCTGGATCTACTTTCGAACTTATCAATGATGGTTCTTGAAGGTCCTCTTTACCACTTAAGAAGTAAAAAGAAGATGTGTTTTTTGTAACTTTATTTCCAAAATATTTATGAGAATCTTCTTGGATAGCGCGAAGAAAGTTCGCACGTTGGCAAACTTCAGGGCGGAAATATATATATATATGCTAGTACGCTAGTACACTACTTGTGCAACCGGCAACAAGAAGTGTGTAAATGTGAGTGAGAATTTCAATACCGTATATATATATATATATATATATATATAGTACAATAATGATGTCTCTCAACATCTCAACATTGTATGTACCATCATTGTTTGTGTACAATAACGCAATGCCCATTGCTTTTGGTGAATGAAACTGAGGCAAACCTTGTAACTAATAGCTTGTGAATGAGTTCCTTCCAAACTAATTGAGTATTTACAATAGATCCAGTAGAAGCATCATTAACTCCTGATAGGAAGTGGTCAATGTTATTCCTCACTCACAGCAACAACTTATATCTTTTCTTGTTGAACAATTTAAAGTAGTCCAAAACTATTCAAATTCGTGTTATTGGGTACACACTCCTTGTCTAACTTGAGCACACAGAACATACCACTTACACATATTCTCCAAATAACCACAATTACATGCAAGTTTGTTGATTTTATATCTTTTTAGGGTAAGCTGCAGCATTAGAACAATGACTTTCTTTTTCAGCATCATATCAATAATGATGATAAGATTGCCGCCACCTTTTCTCGTTGTAAAACCTCATCTTAATAGTTGGTACTGGTTCAACAGCTCTCCAGCTATAAGTAAATCTACGCGCTAATTTAGTTTTTTTTAAAATGAAGGAAGCTTGTGCCTACTACCGTATTATTTAAAAGCTGCCGCTTTGCTCCTCACTGCCTTCGATGCAAAAGCTAGCTAATAAGAGGCTTTTAGACAAATACTGATTTGTACAAAGGACTCGAAGTCAAGCCCTCTTCCAATAATTATTATTGTTCAAAGGCTATTAGCTACTGTTAAACAGGATCTAGATCCTGGTATAAATGATACGGCAAGTTTAGAGTACTTAAACTAAACAGCGCTTTTTTAACACGTGCATTCATACAGTAAATCCCATTACATGTACTTGTACAACAACAATAACAGCATATCGATCAATCAATCGGGTGATCTGTTGGAAATCAATACGATTGGTTTCCGGCAGTTTTTAAGTCGAATGAGTCAATCGAATCGATCGATCGAGTCAAACATCCAGTTTCTGGGTTTTAAGCATGCTAATACGTCACAGTAAAGGCATGTGGATTTTTGTCGGAAACCAGCTGTCATTCTGTAAACACATTATCTATAGCATTACAGAGTGTTTTCACTGGTAGTGACCCTATGGTTGCGTTGTG
>Ga0115007_10002446_pt1 | contig 11440 bp, 4 predicted proteins | sample ArcOceMetagenome_2_FD_87166 | JGI IMG/M metagenome (GOLD analysis project Ga0115007, IMG submission 87166) | Marine eukaryotic phytoplankton communities from Arctic Ocean - Arctic Ocean ARC135M Metagenome | ecosystem: Environmental > Aquatic > Marine > Oceanic | place: Arctic Ocean | collected... | reverse complement strand
ATTGTTTTTCCAGTTCATTTGCTGTTGTTGGTGAACACACTACATCCATTATGTACTGGTCTCCTTGTCTCTCATACGATGGCGTTGGTGTGCATTCTATTTCCAAGCTTGCATTGTGCTTTGCCAAAAATCGTCGTATGTGTGTATAATAATGTCCTTCAAGATGTGGTGCTCTCAGTGATGGGTACTGTAATAATGGTTGTGATAGTCCTGATGCATGTTGGAATGTCCTAAGGAATATGATTGCTAACTGTTTTCCGTATCCCGGTATACGTAGTTGTCTTATCAAGTTCAATGTTGCATCTAATCCTTGTTCTAGTCGAAGATCATTGCAACCTATGCCTCCATATGATCTTGGTCCGAATACCAGTACATGTGCATGTGTTCTTACTATTTTCATTTTGTTGAGTAACGTTGGTATGTACTTCTTTTGCAAGTCATGTAGTTGATGTTGGCTTAGATGACACATGCTAAGCGGATACCCCACACTACTTTGAAAGACTGCTGTGTAGTGCACCCAAGCACATTTAGAGGACATTGCAGAACATGCTAACTTTCTGTTATGGGACTTTGACTTGTCCATTAGGAGTTCATGCTGTCGTTTCTGGTTTTTGCTTGTACCTTGTTCTGTTCCCAGACTTCTGTATGTCTTGTATGGAGAGATCGGTTTTATTTCCACTTCTTTGTTGTATAATCTATCCTGTATTATTATTGTTAGCTTGGGGTCCGCCGGTGCTATTACCGGTGCTCCATTTAGTCCAAATTGAAAGGCTAATACTTGTGCGAAGCATTTGTCTAGATTCAAAGCTCCTCCTGTTGCTCTTAATAAGTCATTCCATAACTGTGCGTCATGTTGTGTTCGTATGATAATATCGCTAACTGTCTCCCCTTCTTCTCCATTGTTTGTTATGTTATTGTCATCCACGAAACCTAGCATTCCTATAATTGCGCTATACAGTTTCCATGGGTCTGCATATTTGCATCCATGTCCATACATGTCATGTATATCAAATAGTACTGATACTAGCTTACCCCATCCTTGTGCCGACGCTCCACTTCCTTGTCCTGATCCAAATGCAGGTGATTCATCTGAATGACTATATGTTTCTTCTGATATTCCTATTCCTGTCTTAATAGCGTATCTTGCTACTTTTAAAAGCTCTCCTAGTATTTTTGTTAGCTTCTTTGGCATGCCGTATGATCTTAGACAGAGATTTAGCAGGTGAACTAAGATTCGATCGAAGCATGCTGTTGCATCATTGTTGAATTTGACTAGTGGTTTTCTAGTCACCATTGCCATTTCTGTTTGTGTTACATCTACGAATACCGGATCTATTGCTCTTCTATTTGGTCTGCACCCATATACTCCTTTATTTATGAGATAGTTGTCCTCACAATGCTGGTCTAACTCTCTAAAGAATACTGAGAATAGTAGATTTAGATCACATTCATATAGATGTATCACTCTTAGTCGATGTATTCGTGGTATCCCCGAGTCTTTGCCTAGCATACACGTAAGTATATATTCCCATCTTTTATATACATGTTCATTATCATACGCTGTCTGCAGCATTGTAGCATGCATCTCTACTATGTCCTTTCTCAAGCTTTCCAGTCTGTCCCTATCTTCATCATCCTTTGCCTTCAGTGGTCGAAATAGAGCGTGAAAGTGCCCTAAATGTCTCCCTGATGGTGATGTACTTGTGCGTTCTTTCCATCTTCTGTATTTCTCCATCATCTTTTCTGCTGTGATTTCTATCTTTAATTCTTTCGAGTGCCTTTTCATCGACGTCAGTAGATATCTCGACCACTCATCATCAGTTATATCCGTAGGATCGTCTGTTCCTTCTAGTAGCTTCTCTGCTCGAGCTGTATCTGCCCCGAATCCTATCTGTCTTATAACCTCTGGTGATGCTAATGGTGTGGATTCAGCCTGCCGGAAGTGTCTTATGTTTCTATTTAGTATTAGATTTTCTATTGTTGGTCCATCAGTTATTGCTAAATACTCGAGCTCTTCCCCTTCTTTTGGTAGTGGCACTAGTACAGATGATATTCCTCCTGGGCAATTCATTTTCGATGGTAGTTCGGACATCATCTGTTTCGTATCTTTTGCTCTTTGGAATATCTGTGCTGCTCTTTTCGCATCCATCTCTGGATTCATTGCTACAAATGCCGCCTCTTGTTCTTCATCTATCGACGTCTTCTTTGTTCGTTGTTCTTTGATTAGTTTTCTACATTCCTTTTGTGCCTTCCTCAATGCTATAGTAGCTTGTTCTAGGTCTTTTGGTATTTTTATTTCATTCTTTAGTAGCGACTGCTTCTGTGCTATCTGCTTCGAGCAGTCGATATTGTTCTTTAAGCTGGACAGGTTGATTCTTAATATGTTCGCTGTTGTCATTACTTCATTTACTTCTTTCGACCATGGTTGTCTATGATGGATTCTACATTGGTCTTCTGCTTCCAGCATACCCATTGTTATTATCCTGTCCAGTTTTTCAAGTTTTTCCTTGTTATACCAGTGCTTTTGTTCCTTCACTTTTCGATATATATCTCTTTCTTCTAAGTATTCATCTAGGTACTCGACATACTTCGTAATATTACTTGGATGTGTTCCTCTTATTGCTCTTGATGATGCTGAAAATATTGCCGGTAGCTGTCTGTCCAGAAAACCTGCTAGTGCAAAGTCCACGAAGTAGCCTCGATGGTCTGATGCTATTCTTGCATGGAATGATTCATAGCCACTTCTTAGTATATGGTCTACTAGTCTCGGTGTTACAAAAACATAGTCTAGTCTTTTTGTTCCTCTTGTGTATGTTGATATTTCTACTGTGCCGTGTTGGTGATCATGTGCATCAGTGAGGTTCCCCGCCGCCAGTACTTTTGCCATTCCTCTTGGATCATCTCCTACTAACTCATTAAAGTCTCCTGTTAGTATTATGTCCTTGTCTTCTTTCCTCGCTTTTTGTATTAGTAATGTCAGATCATTGATGAATATTTCCTTGGGGTCTGGATCTCTTATGTTATTGAGTTTGTACAATGCTACTTGTTGATTAAATAACGTATCGTCTCCCACTTTTGCGTTCTTGTATTGTGATACGTTGTATGCTGTAAGTACTAGTATCTCTTTCGTGTCCCTCCCTATTAACGTGTATCCGCACCATCTTCCGTATGGGTCTGTGATTGTATCTCTTATTCTTCCTACCAGTGATCCTGTGATTCCAACCATGTTTCCTCCTGGTTTCGTGAAGTTTATTACCGGTGCTGTCGATGATGAGTGTACTATTTTACAGTCTTCGTTGTTATCTCTCCACATTCTTTGTTTTGCTATTCTTAGAGCTCTTCTTGCTACCGCATTCGATTCATCTCCATGTGTCTCGTTAAACGTGAATATGTCTGCTCCTGCCTGTTTGATCTCTTTGAATGCTGATTCAAGTCCTATTCCTTCTCTATCAAACACTCCACATACATTTTGGCAGTAAACTCTTACGTACGGTGTATCATTGTCTGCTGCTATGTCATCACATGCATGTCCGAATGGTAGGTTTTCACTTGTAACCTTCATCTTCTTCTTTGTTGTTGTTTTTGTTTCTTCTTTGTCTTCATTTGTTATTATTGTTTCTTCATCTGTTCTATCTTCTTCCTCTTCTGTCTTCATAGTACTTTCATTCTCATCGTCATCACTCGATACAAAGTAGAGTTCTTCTTCGTCTTCCTCCGTTGTCTTATCTGTTTTTCTTTTTGATGTTTCTTTTTCTGTTTCATGTATTCTTTCATTTGCTAGGTCTGTTGTTTTTTCGTTAGTATTTTCTTTATGTTGTTTCATTAGAAAAGCATTTGTGGTGCCTTTATTGTTGCTTCGCTCCCGACCAGGAGGCTTTGCTTGTTGACGATTGAAATTGGTGACTGTTAAACCCTTCTGTGAAAGAGCTTGAATTCGTTTCTTTTTCTGTCATTTCTTCATCCTCTACATTTTCTTTTGTGCTTACTGGATTGACTTGTTGTTCATTGTCTATCATCATTTCTTCATCTTCTTCAGTTGTCTCGACTTCTTCTTCTTCTTCTTCTGCATGTCCATTTTGCTTTTTGTTTCTTTTGTTTACCATGTCTTCATTCAGATTTTCTTGTACTTCTGCTGTTTCCATTTCCGTTTCTTTATCTATCATATCTGTCTCTTCATCTGTATTTGATAGTAATGCCGAAGATCGTTTTCCATTTGGTGTGTTTATCGATGTTGCTGTGACTACACTAGTGGTGATTGCACTTGTCTGTTCAGTCGATTCTGTGGTTAATTCTTCTGGTATGTTTGTTGTTTGTTTTTCTTGGTTGTTGTTTTGATTCATAGCCATCATTGCTTGCATAAATTTATACATCTCTCGTTGTGCTTCGGCTCTCTTCTCTTCTACTCTTGCTTCTCTTTCTTCTCTCTTCTCCTCCGCTTTTGCCTCTCTCTCTTGTCGTTTCCTTTCTTGTCTTTCTTCTCTTGTGATTCTGTCTCTCTCCATTTCCTTAAACTGGTGTGTTATCTGTGTCATCATTGTCGTGATTGTTTGTTGATCTATTGATAATCCTGAGTTGTTTGTTGCTACTGTCCTTGATTCTTGCATTGTTGCATTCTGGAGTATGCTTGTTCTAGTCCTGTTCTGCCTTTTATCAATGTCTTCCCATTCTTCTCGTGTTATGCCCATTCCATATTCGTTGAGTTCTTGTTGTTGGCTGTTTGTTTCTTCCATTGTCTGTGTTGTCTGTGCTGTTGTTTGTGTTGCTAACCGTTCCTGTTGTTGTCTGATGATTGGTTGTAATCTTTTTGTTGTTTGTACTATCGTCAGTTGTTTCTCTTGTGTTGGTGTCTGTTGCGTTGCTGTGCTATAAGATTTGTTGTTCGAAATCTTTAACTGTTTTTGTAGTTCTTTATTCACATGAAACTGAAATTTTGGTTGTTTTGTTTTCTTTGGTGTGGCTGTTTTCTTATGTGTTGCTACTGCTTCTAGCATTTCTCTTATCCTTAATCCTTTCGTTTGTACTGACTGTGATACTCTTTGTATACTGTCGAATTCTGGATATTCTTGGTACTTCTCTAATGCTAGTTTTCCACTTGCTCTATCGCTCGTCCTACCAAATGCTTCTATTAGATCGCCTATTGATGCCTTTGCTTTTTCCATATCTTTTTCTTGAAATATTAATAGGTATTTGCCTCTTGTGTCTGTCTCTGTTGTTCTTTCAATTGCTACACAATTCCATACTTCCATTAGTATTTTATCTACTCTTAGATGTAGCGTTCCTACTACATCTGGTGCAGGATTGTAATGGTCCAAGAAGAGTTCTTCCGGCCAGTTGACTACCGTAATTGATCTTAGTGTGTTCAACATATCATTGTTTGTTCGCAGAAGCTCCCCGTATAGATGATTTCCTAGTTCTTTATCTATTCCTCTCGGAATTATGCTATAAAAGTCTCCTAGTACTTTTTCATCTAGCAGTCCTAATAACTCTATACTTGCTCTCGCTTGTGCTTTTGTTGTTCTTAACACTAGACCTTCACACATTGCTGGATCAGTTCTTGTTCCTCCTCGGAATGTTCCTGCTGCTACTCTTACATGAATTTGTTTCTTTAATCCTTTTATTTTTAGCCGCAATGCCTCCGGTATCGACCCGTTTTGGATCATCGCTTGTATTCCATTATTAATCTTCTTCTCTATTTCTGGTCTCCATACCATTTTGTCATGTCCATAGTTGATGTATCCTATCATTTCATCTATATTTTCAGATATGAATTCGCTAGACATCCATAGATTGTTACTTCTTAGATAGTTGAGTAGACTGTTTCTAAGATCTAGTTCATCGTATTGCATTGTTGCTTTAATAAATATTTTATAGGTCGTAAGTCCTTTATTTTCATATACTTCAAAGAAGTCTTTGAATGCCGCTTCAGTCTGTGGATAGTCTTGAATTGTCGTGAAAGATCTTGGTTTGGGATACATGTCTTCGTTGGTTGGGTGGAACGTTACTCCTGGGGACTTTTTCATTATCTGTGATAGTACTGCTTGAAATTCTTCATCTGGATCTTTATTCATCATTGTTTTAGGATTAAAGCTTATCGAAAATTCATATGTCTCCCATTCTGTTCTTGGTATTTGCTTTCTTTCCGCTTTTCCAATTCTTCCTCCTCGACCGCCTCTTCCTCCTCTTCCTCCTCGTCCTCCTCTTCCATTTCTTTCTTCTCTTCCATCTCTATCATCTCTTCCATTTCTTTCTCCATCGCTGCTCTTGTTTTCTCCTGTTTCTTCCCCCTCTTTTCTTGGGCTACCTCTCTCTGCTTTGTTATTGTTCGTACTTGTTTTATTGTTTTCCTTGCTTGTTTCTTTTTCTCCTTCTTTCGTTCCTTCCTTACTTTGTTCTTCTCCTGTTTCACTTCCATTTGCCTTCATGATGTGCGTTTCTAAACCAAACTCATCCTCCATCTTTCTGTCGTCTGGTATGTTGCACTTGTGTTTCCTTTCTGATGATGTTACATAGATTCTGCTGTGCTTTCCTGCATCTATCTTATCGATATCTCCGTCTATTGTCGTTATGATTGATTCAATCGCTGATCTTCTGTTGTTCTTCTTCTTTGGTTTCTTTTGTCCTGGTCTAGTAGTTGTCCATCCTTCTTCGTCAGTATGTGACATGTTATGTGTTGTTTTTGACCAAAAATTTCCTGTGGATAGATCTTGATCATTTTTCGGCTGATTTTCATTGCGATTGATTCTGAAGGTCGAGCCTGTAGACGTGTTGTCGATACTGTTATCATCATTGTCAATATGCCATCCTGCTTGGACAGTATTTGACTTGATAACCATTGTCGATACTTCAAAATAGAGTTGAGGAGTTGATTCTACGTAGAATTCTACGTAGATTTAGTACTGGTTGTTTTCTTTGTTGTATAAAATTGGTGCGCGTTTTAGATGAATTCTTTTTAGAATTGTGGAAAGAAAATCTAAGTAAGTTAGTACACACATAAAAGTTATACTTACTTATAAACAGCCGCCAAGCAAACCAAAATGGTGTTCGGCAATAATAATACTCACATACATTGTAGCCAGTCTTAATTGTAGTTGGAAAGATTTTCTTCTTTTCATGAAGTAGTACACATCCAGTCCTGAGTAAATTGAATGATCATTCAGTTTAGTCGTTTGTGGGATCGGCAAACATTCGGGTTGTTATCTGTTATCTGGCATTAATTTCTTCTCATCCAAATTAGTTAAAGGGTCCCTCTCAAAAACCATATTTTGGCCAAAAACTTCTCCTAAAAATATTAAGATGTAATAAGCTAAATAAAACAGTTTGTTACAACACATCCTTATAGTTGTTATCTCCCAAAGTGCTTCAAGAGCTCTTTAGATAATAATACAGATCCCAAACAGTCTAACTGTAACAGTTCACAACAGAACTTGGGAATGTTAAGAATCAGGATTAGTAAGCTTATCTCAGAGGGATTTGATAGCTAATCAACAAGTCAGTTCAATCCAAATCTTAAAGGACCGGTAGGAATTGAGTTACTATATTATACATATCACTTCGCCTCTGTTAACATGGATCACAACTGGAACATAATTCTTGCGTCAAACATAAAATCTTTACGAAACACCTGAAATCATGTCACCAATTAAAACAACACACATTTTAATACTGGTTTGCTTATTAAGTATAGCATATATCGTACATATATCTACGTGTTGTCCAACCGGCTGTTGGACAGATTTTACAGTTCAGACAGTGGTGAAGCAAAGCCGTGCTCATCTTCAAAACGTTGCCGATGGAAGCAGGACATCCAGCATTGAGCGAAGTTTGTCAGTCTGGAGAAAAAGAGCCCTGGAACTTGTGCTAAAGCTATCCCCTGCCAAGGTACCAGACCAAAAAGTCCATTTGTATTTTTTTCATATACGCAAAGGCGGTGGAAGCACTCTACTAGCTATCATCTCAAAGGCCGCAGAAAAACATAATGTTTCGGTTTGGAGACCCTGCAACGGAGAGCCATGTGTTCCATTTAGCCTTCCTCCAAGAAAGTCCCATCTTGCTGTATACGCATCTCGCGTGAACTTTGTGCACATGACCCAACTTTTCCGGGAGATTGGGAATGGTATGAACAGGCTTTATACAACGCCGAAGAACCACAAGAAGTATATTTTAGAGGATGGAACAGAAGCAGTTGTGAATTCACTAGACGATTCCTATCCCCTGTTTGACTGCATGACAAACTTGCGCCCTACAGTAAGTTGCGTCATATCATGCTGGAATTTTCAATTTGTTCAATCGGGATCAGCATCAAAAACTTGGGAAATCCCAACGGCTAGCAATCTCACCGCTCAGGATTGGAATACACTGCTCTTAATGACTTACAATATAAATAATAATGGATGCAACAATGAAAATGCACGTATTTTTGGATGTACGGCGGATGAGACTGTCGTCAATACACTCATGCTAAATGATCCAATATTTCTCGACAAATTCGAAAAGGCAGCATCCCGAATGTCACGTTGTGTGATTGTCATGACTCGCCGTTGCCAAGAGAGCAATACCATCATCAGACACTTTTTACCTTGGCTTAATGATTAATGATACAGACTTATGCGGAGGGACATAAAAGGATGGAAAAATAGATGGAAAAGCAAAGGTAATTCAGGTGAATGCATCTGAAGTAATTATGTCTCAGAATTACATAGATGAGCTTTTGTTTCAGTTTGGAGAAGCTCTGTATGAAGATCAGCTTCGACTTGATCGAATACTACATAGTACAGCAAACAACAAATAATTATGGTTCTTTCATAAATTCTGATTGTTGTTTTTTATATATTATTATTCCACAAAATAAGTTTCTGTGATCATCTTCTCCCATGATCTTCGGATTCCGAATACCACAAAAATGGATGTAGTAGCGGTGGCTCCTTGCTTTCTTGATTCGCATTATAATTGTTTGACGACGAAGATTTTTGAACCTTCATTGTTCGTGCCCGTTGTATCGCTTGAAGCAAATGACCTTGTTCGATATGCTTGCTTCCTCCCCTCACCGCCAAAAGTGCTGCATCGTTGACAACCTGCTTCAAGTCGGAGCCAGAAAAGTTAGGCGTTTGCTCTGCTAAGTAATCCCAGCATATGGTAGAAAAACGACATCGTGTCTTGGCTGCATGAACTTTCAAAATCTCCATTCGTCCTCGATTGTCCGGAAAAGGAACGTGAATTTGTCTATCAAACCGCCGCAGAATAGCTGGATCGAGGACGTTCGGAATATTCGTTGCAGCAATAACAATAACGGTGACAGGGACATCATTATTAGAGTTATTACTGACAGTCGCAGAAACATCATTTGTTTGAAATCCATCCATTTCTGTCAGTAATTGGTTCAACGTTTGATCTCTTTCGTCATTGCTACTCGTTATTCCATCATATGATCTTGACTTCGCCAGCGCATCCAATTCATCAATAAAGATGATAGCTGTTGCTGGTCGAAGGCAGCTGTTGTCATTATTTCCTTCCTCCTTGCCTGTATCTACAGGGTTTGGTGTTGACCCCCACGACGGTAGCCATCGACCTTGTTTGGGACGTTGTTTACGAGCATAAGTCTTTAGGGCAACCTTGCGGGCCTCTTTAAACAGTTTTCTAACTCTTGCAGCACCCCGTCCCACGTACCTGATGAGTTGTTTGTTTGTTGTTGTTATTGTTGTTGATGCATTTCGATGTTGATGTGTTGGGATGCGATTCAATGTTACACAGGAAGGGATTGAATTAGAATGAAACAGAGAGAGGGACGGTTGGTTAGAAATTTAAGACGTACGTGGTGCATGTATACGAAATGAAAAAACAAAAACTGTTCTATCGAAAAGAACATACATTTCACAGAAGTCGCTCCCGCTACAAACACAAAAGGCATCACACTCAGCTTCTCCCGCGACCGCTTTAGCCAGTAAAGTTTTTCCTGTACCCGGTGCACCGTGAAGTAGGATTCCACGAGGAGGCATTGCACCTAAAGAGTGATAACCCGAGGGATTTTGAAGATAGGAAACTATTTCTCGTACTTCAGGCAATATATTATCGAGTCCTGCTACGTCCGAAAATGATAATATTTTCTTGTCACCAATCGCATTGGTGTTACTTTTAGGTGTAGTTAGTAGTTTGGACGAGAAAAAATCTTCATCGTCTAAATTTCCATTTTGAATTCCCCTAAACATCCTATACGCAAAAGCTAAATAGACAAACGGTAATGCTGTCAAGATAAGTGGAGCTGCTTTGCTCCCGAATGATTTAGGTAATGTAGAAATATCGCTACCGTGGCGACTCAACAGGTCAATCATCTCATTTTGTAGTATCTCCGAAGGAAATTCTGTTCTTTTCCAACCTTCATTGGTACTGAAAATGATTTCGGTCGCACCAATCAAAGCGCGTTTCACAACACCATCTTGAGCGGCAGTCCTAAGTAAACTAAGCGACGCTTGTTCAGCGTAAACATAGTCGGGTCTCCGTAAGAAATTTATAAAGAAACTGCGAAGACGATTTGAAAATTGTACCCCCCCAAGATTTGTGCAGCCAGGAAATTGACGGACATTATTTTGTGGCTTCTTTTCATTGTTGTTGTTCTTTGCACTATTCAAGAATGAGATAAAAGTCAAGAAAAACCATCGCCGTCCCCGTCCCCCACCACGCTTGTATAATGTATAGGCAACTGCGGTCAATATCATTCCAGCAGTTCCTTGGTAGTACTTTCGATAAGATCCCGATTGTTGCGAACATGATGAGGATGTGATCAAAGAAAGAACACGGCGTATCCAGCCTTCGGGATGAATTATCTTGTCATTAGCATCACGCACGCTGCATATCTTATTGGTTGATATTTCTCCCGTCCCCCCGCCTTCGTTATGTTGATCATTGTCATTGTCAATGTTACGTGGGGGAAGTGCTGTCAAAGGCGCATTATTATGATGGTTGGAATTGCTAACGCTATTAGTGTAACGGGGGGCCATGATGATTGATTCAATCTATCAATATTTTGTTCGTTCTTTTCGTATTCCTTTGATTTTGTAATGCAGGTAAAAAATGCGTAGCGGCTAGGCCTCTCTCCTCTCTCCCAAAAGCTAATGAGGATTCAAAGACCAGCCGATGATAACATTCGAACATGTTTGTAAAAAAATGATAATCCTATTTTTAATTTACATCAATTTCGAAATTTCAAATTTATATTTGTTTCGAAAACTTTAAAACGCGCGCAGAAAGCACTGTGAACTTCGGTGAAAATAACTAGGACTTTAGGCCAAACCTAACCGTTCACATTTTACAAAAACGAAAAACGTTCTTAAAATGTTTTGTTAATTCCAAACCTAATGGTTTACAATTTACAATTTACAATTTAAGAAATTGACTACTACAGTAGTAATAGAATGGTGAAATTCTGATGCGTGAATACTGCGCGCAT
>Ga0115007_10002443_pt1 | contig 11447 bp, 8 predicted proteins | sample ArcOceMetagenome_2_FD_87166 | JGI IMG/M metagenome (GOLD analysis project Ga0115007, IMG submission 87166) | Marine eukaryotic phytoplankton communities from Arctic Ocean - Arctic Ocean ARC135M Metagenome | ecosystem: Environmental > Aquatic > Marine > Oceanic | place: Arctic Ocean | collected... | reverse complement strand
ACTACATCAGATGTTGCTATTTCCCATTCTTGAATACGCTGATCATAAAATAGTTGTACCATAACACCATCAATGTGTTCGCATATCATCATATCGCGTGTCATTATGGGAAAAAGGTTTTTGAAATATTCATATGTAATTGATTTAGATGGAGAATAAGAAATCAACTCTCTTTCAGGGAACGAGAACACAACTGAATTATATAATCCGGTATAAATGTCATTATAACATATAAAGTTGTCATCGCAATTTAACATACAATAGCTTCGGTGTTGTGTTCTTTGAACGGTTGCAACAACTGTTTGTATTGGATAATTATCCAATGACATCTTGTTTGTAATAAGTACGGTATCTTCATTTTCGTTATGTATCATCTTTATAGTTAAACATTATAAATCTTTATTTTATTTGAATAACAATACTTCAATGAAGTTTCATAATGACTTTGCTTAATTATAATTTAGATACATATTATATAAATTATAAATATAATGGAAACAGAATTGGAAGACCTCACAATTAATAACGAATCATCAAATCAGGGAGAACCAGAACAATTCTCACTACAGCTGGGCGATATCATAGAATTGGTCTCTCCGCGAAATTTGGATTACCACGAGACAACCAATTATGTTTATTATATTGATGAAACACATATTAAGGCAACCAATGTTTCTACGTTGAAACATATTCAATTAAACATCAATGATGATGGAAATATCAGTGATGAGACAATTGAACAAATTATTGTAATAGATAGGAGTGTAGACAAAGGGTATGCTCGTCAAAATAATTTAATGCCTTCAACCTGGGTCGATATTCATTTTGGTGGAGATATACCATCAATCATAACAGGACAGATTATAAATTTAGAAGAAGATATGATTGAAATAATAAGTTATCCCGAAATGGAGACATTTTATATTGATTTTAAATATCGCGGAATACCCACGGATATTCCTATTGATAAATTTATTATTAGAGAAAAACCGGCAGCGATTGCAAACAATGGATCTTTATCATTATTAAAAGATGCAGCGATGGCTGATGATATGGAGTTAGATGAACAAGAACAGCCCACCATTGAATTCACCGAAAATGGAGAATCTGTGATTACTATTTCTGAAAATCAAGAACCTGATAAAAATGTGAGAACTATGTTGCACGATCTATATACTGATGCAAATACGATTACGTTTGCAGAAGAATTAGACGAAATATCTCAATTAGTGGAAGTGCCTGAAAATGAACAGCGTTATAGTATTGATATTCAGGTGAATGATATGATGGACGAATTACTGTCAACAATACCTAATAGTCAGAGAACTAAGCAAGTCTTAGATAATATTCATACACTAATTGCTCGTTATACTGAATTACGCAGCCAATTCTCGAAGTTTGATGAGAATCATAACGTGTATGATAAACAGATTCATACTGCTACTTATAAACCTCTAGTTTCAAAATTAGAGTCGTTGAATTATAACCTGAAATGGATTATGCCGGTCGTTATGAATCGCAAGAAAATCCAAAACTCTGACTCGACCGATATGAATTTAACAGATGTAGCAACAGAAGATATGACACGGGGCTTTTCCACGATTGTAGATATGAAAAAAGCATACTATTCCAAAGGAGCAAATGACAAAACAATTACTTATAATTATATCGAAAATATGGAACAAACAGTTCATACACCCTTTGAAGAACCATTGGAAAAGAAAGAATGTATAACAACCAAGCAGGTTATGACGAATTTGGAAGCGGTAGTTGATAATTTGACAGATTTCTATAGCACCGTATATAGTGATGCTGGTATAAAACGAACTCGTTTCTTAATACAACGATATAATTTGGGAACAGATAAAATAGAGGAAAACCTACTGAATTCGGGTAAGAAAAAGTTCTCCAAAGGTAAAATGACGGAAAATGACACTATGTGCGTGAAATCTTTTATGATGCTTCCTAAGTCAGTTATTAAGTTTTCGGAAATTGCATTACCAACAACTCCTTTGTTAAGCCGTGCAAACCTTCACGATAACTATTTATTATTGTTCAAATTATTGAAGAAAAATGCTAATGTTACATCACAAGTAATTGACGATTTATCAAAGGAATTGGATTATGATAAAATAGAGGCCGAAACGAAAGAACATATTTTCGACGGAATTAACGAATTTGTTCTCAATCAGGATGCAGCGGAATCTATGGAATATATGGACGAAGATGAAAGATTCAAGCGTTTTTTGGAAATTATTATTCCCAAGACCAGACAGTTGATTCGTTTATATCGTAAATACATTCATCATAGACTTTCGTTTGCTGGAGTTGTTCAAAAACTAGAGCCGTTTATGATTTATCCCAGTGATATTACTTACAAGCAATATATGGAAATACGTTTTTTTATCATAGGTGAAATTAAAAACCTTAAAAAGAATTTTTCAGACAATGCTACGAAACTAAATGCGTTGTCAAATACCAATTATAATGTTTCTTTACGCACAAATAGTATGTTGCGCATTTTATCTGAACAAGGCGAATTTGCAGAAACATTTTTCAAAACGTATCGTTTTTTATCGAAAGACCAACTGGATACAAAATTATCCCCCGCCGAGCTATTAATGAATATGATGATTGTTGATAATGCAGAATTATATACGAATATGGTTTCCAGTATTTTGATTCGGTTGAATGCACCCGATAATTTATTAGCTACTATAGAACAACCTAATATAGATGATTTTGAAGAGCCCGCACTAATCAAACCTGAGGACTGCAGCCGAAAATACTTGGCGAAAAAATACACTAGCATTGAGAAATTACAAAAAGACAATAATGTGGATGAATTGTTTTTTGAATCTGATTATGACGATACACCTTACGAACTATTGAACAAATATGCTAGTGAGAAAAAAGAAATGCCCACCGATACGTTTTTTATATTCTTAGTGGAAAATTTAGTTAGTAGGCACGGGGTTTCTCACGAAAATGCACAAGAGTTCGCAAAAACTCTGATAGCTAATAAGAAATCTATTGTTGATGGCCATTATGCTATGGTGGAAATCATTCCTTCTTTAAAAAAAGATATTAATGTTGATGCTTTATCTGCCGCAGAAAAAGAATCTATTGACGATGAAGCAGATATTCGAAAAAAAGTGTCTTATTATCGTCGTCTCAAAAATAACTGGGTTCGTGATGATGATATAGTGGGAGATTCCTTCATTGATACGAATACCTTATTTTGTAATATATCTGAAAAATGCAGCAAAAATAATAAAAATAAAATATGTGAAAATTCTGAACAAACGAAAATTCGTATGAAAAACACGAATATAGATTCACTGAAGCAAGAATTTGACAAACGCTATCAACTATCTATAGAAGACCTCGAGACAAAATTAACTACTATTATTGGTAGTCAACTTAAAAAAATACGTAGAAATGAAATTATAAAAGAAGCTGCCTTATATCGAGCAAATAATTTAGCATACGAGATTGGAAAGTTAGCTAGGAAAGAGGATTTATTAGAATCTCCTCATACTTCTCTCCGCGAGTTGATTATGGGTCAGGCTGATTTTGCGAAAAAACAGGGCGATATTTGTAGATTTGCGGAACAATATTGCAGAGACCCATTGGTAGATAATTTGGACGAATCCCGCGGTTGGCTTTATTGTAAAGATACAAATACAAAACTATTCCCGGATTCAATACGTCGTTTAGCGTCTTGTTATGTTTCTGGTGAAAATTATCAAACAACTTTGGATATTATTTGTGCTGAAGTAGGAACATCGGGGGATGATGGTGAATCGATTGTAGACAAATATAGTGGTTATGTTTTGAAATTGAAAGATTTGAGCACAGAAGAAGGATATGATATTAACGGTAGAATGGTTCAATCTCGTGATATCATTGAACAAGACCTAGGTGTAGTAATGGAAGATTCATTGAAAAAAAAAGATCGTATTTTCGAAACAGAACAAACCGAAATGATTTACAATGTTGCCAACTCAATCTGTAATAATATTGATATTCCCTTCCAAACAATTGAAGATGTTGTTATGCGGTTCTCGAATATTCTTATTGAAAATAATATTATAAGTGAGAACTCGTATAAACGAAAGTCAGCCGCATATGAAAATAAAACCGGAAAACAATTAGGGTCCTATATAAATTATAAACAAGAGATTATAATTACTATTATTGGTGCCGTTTTATTGATAGCGGTTCAGACTTCTATACCATCTATCCAAACAAAGAAAACGTATCCGTCTTGCATTCGCTCTTTCAGTGGGTACCCTATGACTGGAACGGAGGATATGACAGGTATAGAATATATATCGTGCGTATTAGTAAAAATGAAGAGTTCAATTGATCCTTGGACTGCTATGAAGAAACTGAATTCTGAAAAATTAACAATTCGTATGAGAGATATCATTGAAAAATATATTATGCCGGTAAGTGAAATTGCTGAATTATATGTATCGAAAAAAGAATATGTATTATTACACCCAAATACAAGTGTCCCTGAAGAACATAAACTACAAAAATGGGTGCATTTTATGCCACCAGTTGTGCCCATCAATATTGTAAGTGGATTGAAAAATGTATCTATTGAATTCAAAAAAGAGATGTTAGATAAGATTAAAAAAGGAGACCCTCGTCAAAATACATTGATTGATATTATTAAATCAAAAAATGCACAACACGGAATTGGCATTATAGAAATGATTCATAAAATTGTAGCTGAGAAGGATACTCTCTTAAAGACATCTGCTCAAATACCTTTTGTTGAAAATGCTTGTTGCAATGAGAAACTGAAACTAACCAACCCTATTATTTATTTTAACGAAGAAAATGGAAATATCAAGGTTTATTTACAAAGGGTATCTAAAAATGCGAAGACAATTCAAGATATACACAGATTGACGTCCGCTCGTATGTTTTTTCATAATTCGCCAACTGGTATTATTTACCCAGAAGTACCTGTCGGATATTTGGAAGAAAATGTATATCACGCATTCATTCATTATTGTAATTTCGATAAGAAACTGCCAGTCCCCAGTGAATTAAAGGTGGTTTGTAATAGCGCACCCGAAGGGTATAACGATACCTGGAATATGACAGAGAAAATCGACTTTTTGAAGAGAAATAATAGACGTTTCAATATAAATCAATTACATCAATTAATGGCTATTATCAGACAGAGAAATATGGTAGATTTATTCTATCGCGAACAAATTACAGCAATTGATGGTATGAAAGATATGATTGACACATATGAAATGACTGATTCTGAGATAGTTGAAGAACCATTGAGAAAATTAATCCGAGCCGTTATAAATGATTATGACCCAAAGAAATTGTATGATACTCCGAACGATGTGTTAGATAATTTAACAAATTACCTTATTTTAGCCAACCGTAGAATGTATAATAATATAATGACTTTTTTTGATGTCAATGCAAATACATTAACCAGTCAAAACTTCCGTAAAATCGGTGAATTTTTGTTATATATCGATAGTTGGAGAGTAGGGAACGACGAAAATGATAGCATAAATATTCATACTATTAGTCAATTTATCAAGACCGCTATCCATAATATAAGTAAAGTATATCCAACAATTCTTTCAAATAAAGCAGATTTCTATAAAAATATGTGCAAACATTGGGGGTTTTCTGATTATCATTTTGGCGATATTGCAGCATTCGTTGGTAAGTTTTATAAAGGTATTGAGAAATTTAAAGGCGATGATGTGATTGTGAATATGTTATTGGTTATGAGAACTAGATTATTAGATATATCGTTGTTTGTGGAGAGTATTCCTGGTCATACTGACATCAAAAAGAAAATGATGAATGAAAAAGATGAATTGGTTGATATATCATTCCATTCTTTATTTGATGAAAAAACATATTATGAATTACTGAAATTTTGTTTTTATCGTATGATTTTAGAATACACTCAATCGAGTCATGATAGCGATCTTTTACGTTCAGAAGTCAGGCAAATAGCAAAGACTAGACGTCAGCATAATAATGAACTAGATGACCCAACCCATTATATATCTGCGGCAAATGAAAGCGTAAATGAGAACAACATTGATATTTTATCATCTATGGAAGAGAATGAAATTATTACAGATACACAAGAAGACCTCAAATCTCGTATTTCATCTTTATTGGTTGCGTTCTTGGAAGTCGAAATGGAAAATAAAGCCACGATGAACATGTCATATAATGATATTATTAAACGCATAAACCGCTCTAAAGAGCGTGAAAAACACGCAATGATTAACCGTTTAGGTAATATGAGTAAAGAAGAACGAAAAGTAGAAGAATTATTTAAAACGTATAAGTTAGGACGCTGGAACGTCGGTCTGCAAAAAGGATTAGTATCGTATGATAAAGAAACATATGAGCGCGAGAGAGGAGAATTATTAACACAGTTATATTCAGATGAAGATGCTGGTCAATATGAAGTAGTATCTGAGTTGCGTCGAGAAATATTTGATGTTGAAAATGATGATGAAGAGCAACAAAACGCATTTTACGAGGCAGAAGCCAATGATATTACTGGACTAGGCGAAGATTATACTGACGGAATACATTATGAAGAAGATGTGGAAGATGATTTATAATAACATATTGAAATAAAGATAAATATTATAGACTTATTATAATATTTATGGAACCAGTATTAGTATCTGCATTTGTATTAATGGAGAACCATTATCAAGGATTAGATTTTTATATTGAAAATGGTATCAAACTGTTATCAAATGATATGAATAAGATTGTATTCATAGACAAAAGGGTTATTCATCATTTTGAAAAATACCAAAACGACCGGACCCATATTTTACCGATCTCTCATACCGATAATTATTTAGAAAAATATTTACCAAGAATACAGCAAATAACGGAAGGCAATCCGGCAAAAGATACGAATCGATTCTATTCTATAATGTGTAATAAAACAGAATGGATTCGCAAAGCTATTCAAACCAATCTCTATGATACTCCCTATTATACGTGGATTGATTTTGGTATTTACAAAATATTAGACGAGAACACAGATTTGGATATGCTGAAAAAGTGTTATGACACTGTTCGCATAGGTCATATATGGGACCTGAAACGAGTAGTTAATGTGAATATAAACAAAAAAATATGTTGGTATTTTGCAGGTGGAATATTTGGTGGCAATAAAACATCTCTCCTTGAATTCGCAGATATTATGAAATTCGAAACACTTAGGTATATAAACCTTCATAATGCATTAGTATGGGAAGTGAATATATGGTATTTGATATACAAACAGCACCCTCATTTGTTCTCCCCTTATTCTTGTAATCATAATAATTCGATTGTCAATCATTATTAATTTATCACGAGTTTATATAAAGCGAATATATTATCTATTATGTCATTACGTATGATTATCGGTAGAAACAAGTTGAATATCAGTTTAACTCTATTCATTATTCTGTTCAGCCTCATTCATTATTTACAACCACCTCTCGTATATGACGAGAACGGTGAGTTTCGCGAATTTGGGGTAGGATATAGACATAAAACGGTTATTCCCATATGGTTAGTAGCTATTATCGTTGCTATATTTAGTTATTTAACAGTTATGTCTTATTTAGCGTATATATAAAATCAAAAACCTGTAATAATAATATATAGAATCATATTATTATTTAGATGAATTATCCATCATTGATTGACTATAATTCCAGACAATATTTAACGAATACTTTGCAAAGTTGTCACGAAAATCGCGTCTCTATATATTATTACGTATTGAATATAGGTGTTTTCGCACTGTTCTCTCTAGTATTTGGATCGGCCTTATATTTTTGCTATAAACACAAGCCTACGCCCTATGAAAAACATCAGAAAATAATGAAAGATCAAGAATTCATTTTATCTAAGATACGGTTTCATCAAGATAATTATAAAGAGAAGCAAAATCAAATGTCAAATATTACCCAATTACCCATTATATAATTCATAATATATGTTTGTCTAATATATATATTATATCACAAGATAACAATGATTAAGGAAAATAGAGAACAAATTATTTCAAACGATAACACAGCACAAGAAAAATTCAATAATTTCATAGAAACTCTTGCAAAACCTTTACAAAAAGTGGCGGTTCTCGAACCACTGTCTGGAGATATCGACCTAACTTCTTTAAAAGAATCTGGAAAAGGTATTCCTGAAGAGATTTCCTTTATGGCAGGTTCAATTACGAATATTATCAATATACCCGAAGGAGTTTTATCGTTAAAATGTCCCGAAAATATGCTTTTAACGCTAGATAATTTACCTGTATCTCTTCATGTTCTCGATATTGAAGAAAATTATTTAGAATCAATAACACTTTCAAACCTTAACAACTTAGTAGAGTTGAATGTTTCACATAATAATCTTACAGAATTATCTACTTTCCCGAAAACAATACAAATCTTAAAATGCACTCATAATAAAATCGATAAACTTGACCTATTGAATGCGGGGAAATTACAAGTATTACATATATCAAATAATATTATTACTGTTATTGAGAACTTTCCTGAAAATGTGATCGATTTTCAAATGGAAAACACCCCAAGTATCGAATTTAGAAACAATAATGATAATATCCCTTCTGGTTCTCAAAATAAAGAGGAAACGACTAAGAAAAAAAAAGATTATGACTCTGCATTATTTGAATACTTCAAACTCAAGAAGGTATATAATGACAAATTACATATGTTGAAAAAAAAAGCATACGAGAAAGCCCTCACTAAGAAAATGGCAAAACAAGCAGTTATGTCTGTTAAAGCACCTTGTATTAAATGCAAACGAAAAGTCGGCACGCTATTTGAAACGAAATCTAAGGGTTATACTGCTTTATGTGGCGATGATACTTCTCCTTGCACCTTGAATATAAATATATACACCGGGTCTATTATGCGATATGAAGAAGGGATTAAAGAGTTTAAAGATTCTGTATATGACCAAAAAGTCAATATTATTCGAGGAAAAATGGACAATATATTTGGATATATTGATGACGAAACTGCGAAAAAACGGTTTGAACAGAATTTGAAAGAATATAATCTAGACAGTGGTATTTACAAAGAAATGGTAGATAAACACGACGAATTATTTAACAATATAGAAAAAGAAGAGAACATACAAGACAAAAAAAGACAAATATTTGAGATTATTGATACAAATAAACAACTTATGGATAAATACCATAGTGAAGGTAAGCAACAGATTATTACAGATATGGTGAGAAATAACATAGATGATCTACATCGATACACGAGAACACTTCGCAACCTAAAAAATGAGGTAATGGAGGTCAATTACGACGACAAAACTCGTATGCATACATTATTTCAATATCCAGTGCTATATGACAAATTAGAAATCAATATAGAAGAACCTGTAAATGTAGTGAAATTTGACCGTTAAAAATAATAATTAAAAAATACTATTATTATTTTTATACTGTTATAAACTTAAAATATTCCATTGTAATTCTTCAACAGTTTAATCACATTTGGTATAGTTTGAAATACCATCCCATAATACATCATATGTATTTGCCCAATCTTTTTTAGCACAATCTGCAGTTTTACCTGAACCTGCCCATAAAGAATCTGAAAAGTTAATTACATTTGTTCCAGGAAAAGTTGTAGTTTCATATATATTACTATTTGCAGTTAGTGATGATGCTTCTAATAATGAACCAACGTTTTTATTGTTTGCGGTAGGAACAACGCAAAATACATTATCATTAGCATCTACTTTTGACTCCCAATTATCAGGACAAGAACTTTTTACAGGAGGGAATCCGACCAAATTTTCACCAGTCAGCTTCTTTTCAGCTAAAAGGATACCTACATATGTAAGAATGAGAATTAGCAATACGATTGCCACAATAATAACAATTTTATAGAATAAATCCATATTCAATTATATATTATACCATTGGAAATTAAAATAAGAACATTTTAAATGCCGATTTTATAAAGAAATTAAACATTTGCATTTTACACATTTACACCTTTTTGGGTTAAAATAACATAAATATTTAATCATTATAATATATATGAAAATTTATTATACTGGAATGGGTTGTAATAAAACAGGACAACATACCGAAAAGGAATTTTTGAATATTATGAATAGAGAATTCACACATAAATCTTGGGGATACGAATTATCAAGAATTCCAAGAGAATCTCATTACCAACTTCAATTCAAAGATTGGATTTTACCTGATGATTTTACATTTTTTACATTAACAGAGTGGATAGAATATTCAGGTGCTGAAATAGGCGTTTGAAATGTTAAAAGGTGTAAACATCGATTATATGTAAAGTAAATTAAGCATACGGTATTTTTTTTATAATTTTCTACATCCCACAGAAGTTCATTAATATGTAAAAAATTGATTATTATATAAGATAGTAGTGGTATTCATCATAAACTCACCGTTTTTAAAAGTAATCAATATAAACTTAAATATGCAGTCAAATAAAATCGCCCCAATTCATCCGTCGGATCACAATATGGAGACTAGGTTGAAACAGTTGGACAATGATGAGCTGGATAATTATACGAAATTTAGTATATTAAACCCAGATTGTCGTGGGTATGTGGTAGAAAATGAGTATAACCGTGACCGTAATTATTCATTATATTCATATATATACGAAGAAACCGAAACAACTCACCGCCATAAACAAGTATGCAATGCGGTTATGTTAATTACTTTAACACATGAGAGAACGCGTTCTCCAAATACTAATAACGCGATCGAAGGCTGCCGGTACGAGGACACTGTGATGGGAAAATGTATTTTTGAAAACAGTAAAAACGTAACCGGCGATACGATAGACCATTTTAACCCGAGAAGTAAGAGTCTCGGTCGTCTAATGCCACCTGAATGGAAGGAAGAAGTATTTACACGATATGAGAATTGTGGTATGACACGCAATATAGTCGGTATAGCGTATTTGATTTTGGGGCTACAGTTCAGTCTGGTTCGGGGTCTCTACCCAACGGTTCTTGGTAGCCGAATTGTATACCATACGGATAAGCATTCCCGTATCATTTTCGCGATGAAGAGACGAAAGGGTCTTACTAAGAAGGACTTTGTCGATCATTTCGAGCGAACCGCCGAATTCAAGAATACGGATTAATAAACGTGTAGTTAGATAGATAGGTAGGTTAGATAGGTAGGATAGATAGGTAGGATAGATAGGTAGGATTATATGTATATTAAGTATACAGTACTTTTTTATGTTTTGAGTGTGTAGATGTGAAAATAAGATATCTTCTATTGCAATTTACAGATTATAGATTTGAGTGGAATATATTATGTAATAGACGATGAAGTCTTTTACATAGCAAATGAGAATTCGATAATT
>Ga0115007_10002442_pt1 | contig 11450 bp, 7 predicted proteins | sample ArcOceMetagenome_2_FD_87166 | JGI IMG/M metagenome (GOLD analysis project Ga0115007, IMG submission 87166) | Marine eukaryotic phytoplankton communities from Arctic Ocean - Arctic Ocean ARC135M Metagenome | ecosystem: Environmental > Aquatic > Marine > Oceanic | place: Arctic Ocean | collected... | reverse complement strand
TCGTTCGATTGATTACTTACTAGCTATTTTCTGATATGAATGACGTCCCTCTTTAGATGTCTGGAATCTGTTTTTTAATTTACTTTTTTCCGATTCGGAGGGACCGAAGAAAACGTTCAACAATGCTGCTGCTTGCGTCTAGTAGTAAATAGGATGTATACCAGAAAAACGCATATTAATTAATATTTGAGATGAGTTTGTGGAGAACTTTCAATCCCAACATCTAGAATTTCATGTTTAATAAAAACTTATTAAAACTTTAAACTACAGAATGATTTCTTTTTTTAAAAGCTTAGCTTACAGCTGCATTCAGTATTGGCGCATTTGAGGTTGAATCAATCCTGATTGGACTGAACATGATTAAACCAATCGACAAGCACGCAGAGGAAAATATTTGTTTATAATATATCCAGTTGGATTGTGTTTCGCTTTTATTCTAACCATTACATTGTACGGTAGAACTGAGGTTTTGATAGCTCGAAAGGTGATTTATGAACGACAATTAAGATTAGCTGATAGATGTTTGTATCATAGTAGTAGTTTATTTAATCGTATTGTTATTTTTATTATTTATAATAACTTTACTACAACAACAAGTATAATATTGTACGTAATAACCCTATCCCTACAGTAGGATTTTTATCAAAAAAAAATTCGCTTTCTTCTTCATTTCAGATTTCCGCCCCAGAAAATATTACAAATAAAATTTTAATTTGTTCAATCTCTCAGCTATTATTCATACCGCCATTCCCCTACGTTTTCACACAAACAAATTATAAATCGAGTGCAAATGGAGAAGGAAGAAGAAGAAGACGAGGATCCATTTGGTGCCTTCGGTGATGACGACGATGACGACGATGACGACGACGAACTAGCTGCTTCCGTCAATACCATGGCAATGGCTAGTTCACTCGTCGAAGCTGCCAACGAAAAGATCGTTCTACCGCACGACAATGTGACAACGATAACGACAACGACAACGACATTGGCGAAGACACCAGGAAATGACAATGACGACGTCGATCTTCGTCATCGACAGCGAGAGGATTTGTCGTACTTAAAAACACTTGATCTAACATGGCCTGATCCTATATATAAGGGAAAGATCCTTCTCGTATCATCGCTCCCTTTAGGTGGCGGACGTGGTTATGTTGCGTCCGAAACAATTCCACCCGGTAATTTGATTTTGATAGAGTCCCCGATGATGGAATGGCCAGAAGAGCAGCTTGGGACCAAGCTTGGATTAGTATCTGTCAAGCATTTGCTAGAGATTTCAAATGCGTCTCAGCTTGTTCACGATATCGAAGATTTCCACCCGACAAAAGAGCACGTGGACAGTCATCATTATATAGATGATGACACAACAGACAACAAAAATTATGAGCAAGTTTCAAAAATGATCCAAAAATTACAGCTAGAATATTCCTCTTCGTCGGAAGTAGAGGAAGAAATTGGAACTGAGGAACGGCAGCAGGAGCAGCAACAGTTTCAACATGATGTTGTAGTTTTGGTAGAAATTGCTAGAGAAAAGGGTATATGTTCGCGAGATGGTTCGACGTTGACTGCTATTGACATACTACGGTTGCTGCTAGCATTAAGATACAACGGTCTTGAATCCGGTGTCTATCGGCATGTGGCAATGCTTAATCACGATGACTACCCTAATTGTACCAAATTGTTACCAACTGATGGAACTTCATATTCAGAAGTCCGCACAACTCGTACAGTCCAAGCAGGCGAGACCTTAACTATTTCATACTTATCTCGCGTCGTGAGTCATGCTTCAAGGCGTAAAGTGCTTTGGGAACAGCACCGATTCGATATTGGTGTTTCTCATCTCAAGGGCGAAAGATACAAGATGGAACTTATTGGAAATAAACTTCCTCCATCACCGCATTATGGAGGTTCGGCCGAACAAAGTTTGACGGATCGTATTGAAAGTGCAACAGAAGAGTTAGAAAAAATGCAAACTGAGGTTGAAGCTTCTATACAGTTATCACCTACAGTTTCACCGGAAAGCTACGAAATTCCGAAAGCCATGGAACAATCAGTATTGGAACTCTATAATTCATCAAAAGAACAACTGGAAAACGTAAATCATATTCTACTGATTCCTATATTATCCTTACATTTGGAAATTTGCGCTACTGTGATAAAGGACAACTCGCTTTCGAATACTATGCAACTGGGGGTGTTGTCTCGTCAGACGTTATCTGCATATCGTTTATTGCCACTACAAAAGTCGCTACTAGGAGCTGATCATTTTGATATTGCACGAACCAGCCTAGATCTTGCCAACGCGATTTCTGAGTTACTATCAAGATCTACGAAACGGCTTTATGAATTAAAGCTACCTTCGATGAATACATTTGGAGCTTGGTCAAGTTTTGAGCAAAGAACTCGCAAAGAGCATATTCGAATCAAAGCGCTATACCCTCATGATGCAGAACAGTACACGAAACCATAAATGCGATGAAGGCAAAGCGATATTCTCAAATCATAGATAATTTTTCTATAATAGTTAAGAATGTATATCAAATATTTTGCAAAAAGGACTTTACATAGCAGTTATAGCGTACAACCAAGAATAAATCACCGAAGAATAATGCTATATTTCTAGAATAAGAAGAAAATGAGCAGTAGATACTGTCACTTCGGTAGAAGATTAGACGATTCTGCCGAGCCTATCCCCGGATCTTTTGAATTTTTCGACTCTGGTCTTGATTCTTATCTGAATCGAACGGATTTATGTCTACGCAATGGTTGGTTCTTCAGTCTTTTCGCATTTGCCGTATATTTTTCCTGCCATCGACCGGTCTTTTTATCGGTCCCCTCTTGTACTAGAAGTTGGTACTGCTGTGAACTTAGACTTGATTTTATTTGTTTCATAATATCTGGTGTTAATTGTCCATCTTCGCAACATCGACGAAAAGTGTTCCGGATGAGACGCCACCGTTCTAGATGATCGTATACAAAAAATCGAACAACGCGAAGATATGTCGAATACGTGATGTAATTTGCTCCTTCGCAGGTTTTCTGCGCTTCCTGAAGCACCATCAAACTTAAGGCTAAAACTTCTTCTCCGTCATCTATCTCTCTATTTGAGTACGCACATGCATTCAATGCATTATTGTACGTGATGGTGATGGGACGAATCGCGACTTCCTTCATTCTATTCATCAATTGAACCGCAATTTTTGCCTTTCCTGGGAGTTTGGACTTCGCCACAACATTAATCAGGACATTGTAAGTATAAACATTGGGCCTAACATCACCATCTCCCTCTTCCATCTTGGAAAGGATGGCAAGCGCTCTTTTGAACGCGTCATCTGATTCACTAAGCGCAATACAATGCAGAACATTGGTATACGTTAAGACGTCAGGCTTAAGATTGCTAGAGCCAAATTGTCGACTCTTGTCCTCCATCATGTTTAAGATCTTTTCAGCTTCATCAGCGCTCGATGGTATTTTTTGTTTAGATAGCGCAAATATATATGAGTTGTACGTCCACTTGTTTGGCATTGTGTCGGTTCTTCCTGATTCAAAGTCATCCTGCAGACGATTTATCCAATTCATGACACGCTGAGGAGCTTCTCTATACGTCGACCTGGCCCAAGCATCGACCTGCAAATAAAGAACAAATGATGATGTTGGTGTCAGCTCAAAAAATATTCGCGTGGCACGGAAAGAAGGAATTTGATTTCTTCGCAGGGCTACAGTATACTGGTTGGTAACTCAAGAACTTACACATGCATTAAAAGATCGATTCGTAGGTTTTATGGAAGGATCCCCGGTGCGTTTGAAGATTGTGTTCATTTCTTCCAACAGAGCCTCTACTTTAAAGGGTGCAGATTTGTCATTGCTCTTAGTTATACAGTTCATCACAGAATTATAAGTTGTGGAGTCTGGACGACAGTAGTGGTTAACTTCTGCAATTCCTTTCATCTTATCCAGGACGGATAACGCCTTTTCTCCCTTATCCGGAAAGCGAGACCAGGTATAACAGGAGATAAGACAGTTGTAGGTATAAGCATTTGGAGCTATACGCACTGAGTCCCCCTCCAACGAGGCTTCCATTTCTTTTACCAATATTTCTGCCTTTCTTCCAAGATCGTGATCTCCACTCTTACTCCATCCAGAAAGTACTATATTGTAACCTAAAAAGATAAATATCCAAAATTTGGAATCATGTAAGATATCGGTCGAAAACATTGAAGTTGGAATTATCATGGATAATAATTTACTACCCCTGGGGATCATATTATTTAATTTGTGCTGTAACATCTGTTTATATCAAACGATACAATTGTACTCACTCCGTCTATCAGGTTTTGCCATTGGATTTGGATCTTCCATCATTTTTCGTAGATGCGAATCAGCTAGAAGAGCGGTTTTTGAACTAGAAACTCTTTCATCTTTCATTGATTCGATGAGTGAAGCTAGGTAAACATTGTGACAGTTCGTTGTGACGTCTAAAGAGAATCCACCTTCTTTAAGTTTTTGCATCCGAGTCAATAACTCGAGGGTGCGTTTTGGAGCATCTGGACCGCCTACATTGGCAAAAGCCTTTAGAACAGAAACGTACGATTCGTGATTGGGCGTAGCATCCGTCTTTCCGTCAAGTATCAACTGGTAGAGCGTTGAAATTACTCGCATTGCATGATTGGGAGCATCCTTTGATTTTGATAATGCGTACGCATTGAGCACAGCATTCCATGAAGATATTGTAGGTTTTAAATCCTCTCCATCATGTTCTCTACTATTGTAAGCATTTTGCATTTCCATTAAAATTTCTTCTGCACGATATCGGCCACCAGCACGCTGTGATCTTGACCAACTCAAAATGATGTCAGAATATATATCTGTCATATTGAATTCCAAAGCATAGATATTCCCAGTAAGTTTCTCTTCAATTACGCGCCTTAACAGTCGTTCTTGTTGAACAGCAGGCGCCGTACCAGAAGAACGTTCTGCTGGGACAGATGCAGCACGATGTGACCATATATTTACGACCTTTTTGAGTCGTCGAAGGTCTTGTTTCGTCCATTTCCCAGCGACAGTTATATTTGTGTTCAATAGATCTCGTGTAACCTTTTCCAATGAGAAATAATTAATTTCGTCCCCGTCGCTGACTTTCGAAAAAACTTTACCTTTGACATCTTTTTCATTGTTGCTATTATTATTCTCTTTATTAAAATCAAAGTTTTGATCATCATCATCATCGTTACTCGCTTTTATTGTTGTTGTCTTCGTCTTTGTCATGGGAGAACAATTACGTGTGCGATGATCGAGGAGATTCCTCCTTTCCTTCAAAAAAACACAACCGCTATCCTTGATTCTTGGTCCTGTACCAAACGACAACGACGACGACAACGACGGCGATGACAAATGTATTCTATCGGAGGATAGTAAACACCACGAATCGATAGCCCAAGAAAGAAGAAAAATCACCACAGAAAATATCAACTTTTTCGTTTGCCATCGCATCGTGTTGTGGTTCCTCCCTCCCTAAGCTTACCGCGCTGCTGCTGATGCTGCTGCTGACCGATGATTATTTTTAATGCGCCTTTTTTACTGTGTTCAGATTTCAAATAAGATAAATTAGCAATATTTTAAATATTGCTAAATTAAAAAATACGACAACTTAAAAACTCTATGCTTCTTCCCAACAAGTATTAGCTATCTTCCGTGAGAGTATTGCATTTTATATTTATCTGATAATGCGTTCGGTGCAAAAAATGAAGTACAGCACGCGTATGTTATTCGACAAGTTGTTGCATTGCTTGTCATGTGTTGTTGTTGTTCTTTGTTCTTTGTAAATAATAGATGTGGATAAGTGATCTGAGATGCGAGAGGATACTATGAGATATATTTAATAAAAAATAAAGAAAATGTAATGTAACTTTTTTTCGTACGTACCAAAGCTGCTACTACTACTAGCTACGTGTAGCTACGTGTAGCTACTACTAGTTATGAAGTATACGAGGGTACTAGTATGCCCCCAAAATCGAAAAATGCTTGATTCTTCGCACTCACTCATTCTAAAACATACAAAAATTAGACAGTTTTTCAATACAGTGTATTGTACTATTTATCAATCATTTTCATTTTCTTATTCGACCATGATGATCGAATGGAAATGAATTTCAAACGCCCCGCAAATTAAAGCATACACAGGAATATCAACAACAATGAATTCACCCTCCAGATGTAGAAAACCCGTCGGTGCCGCTTCGATTCTTCGTGGAGCTGTGATCATACTACTTTTCGCATCAAACCTAACAATATCATATGTGAGGGGATTTCATCATCGACAGAGATATTCTTCAACCACTAACACATCTCTGTTCATGGGGAAGAAGTTACAAAATCGGCAGGCAGAACTTCAAAAGAAGATGATGTTGGCCAAGCAGCAGAAAGAACAACAGAAAAATAATAGCGCGAACAACGATAATGACGATGAAGTAGATTCGTCGTCTACTAAAGTTGATTCGCGATTGACGGATGAAGAAATAAAGGAACAAAATGATCGAAAACGTTTTGAAGCATTACTAAATTCAAGTTCCGCTTCGATGAGCGTCGATGCTGACGGTAATTCTGTGTCAGATAATTATCTCACTATAGAGCAGGAGGACGAAACAATTGATGCGTATCGTAAGTTTTCTATTTCAGACATCTGAGAAAAAACTTTCTGAATTTGGATTTGAATTATTATTCGCAATAAGATATCATTCTTATCTCTTATTATTTATGTTTTTATCGTGTCTCTCTTTCTCTCTATATATTATTGTTATAAGGTCGTGGTGCTGATCGACTTTTTGAGGGAGATCCAGCTCGTTCTGATGTATTCGAAGAATTAGTTTCTATGAAATCAGAAAATGTCATTGGTGGAACTGGAGCGAAGCGGTTATTACCTTGGTTACGCAATACTAATAAATCTGATTACATCATTGTTGTGAGCGATCCACGTCAAAAGTCCATCGAATTTCGCAACACTATTAAAAGCTTGTCGTTGGAATTACCAAAAGATATTTTTAACAAAATTGTTTTCATTAATGCTGACATGCCATCTGAGAACCGAAAAGCATTAAAGAAAATTCAACTCGGGGATGATTCAAGTATACGATTATTTTCAGATGAAAAAAGAGAATGGATGCAGACTTATACAGCACTCGGAGAAAATAGGTGGTCAATGACACTTTTTATTCTAGCAGAAGGACGAGTTCAAAGACTAGTTCGAGAATTTTCACAAATATCGTGTTCTACTGTAATTCAAAATGCTAGCAGTGCGACAGAAAAACGAAGACTGTAACAAATATTTTCTTTTGGAATTCATGGCATCACAATCCAGATTTTGTGGATTCTCTACACGCAACACAGAATGCAATTGTCGAAAAAAAAAATGTAGTATATATATTTTTTTAAAGTCGATTTAATGCTCTATTTTGAGCCTTGCATTGAGTATCCATTGTAGCCATATCATAATATTCTACATTTTTTTGTGGGCAGATCCTAAATGAGCAATGAGCGTGTGCCATGCACTTTGATAGGGAGATCTTTGTGAACAAATAAATAAATGTATTACTCCTTCTAATGTTTTGATTGGTTGGAATAATTATTGTTTTGCTATCTTTGCTTTCTGCTTCTATTTATTTGACCTGGAGCTGTAAAGAATAAGCTTGCCCCAAGAGTTATCTAGATTACTACTACAATCCTTCTCCATATATCTCATTTAATCAAGAATTTCACATCCTTTTTGATTGACTACTTGAGGACAAATAAAAAGAAACAATCTTTTTTATATCAAACTATGCAATGTTCCATCATATGCACAAAATCAAACCACATGAGAGTAGCAATGCATAATAGGGAGTAGTGAATAATAATATGTGGTGGTAATATAGAAGAGATGGACACCTTTAATTTTCTTCTTCTTTCTATTTTTATCTTTACACATATATTTTGTATGATGATATGTATAGAAGTATTCAACACAACTATGTATGTTGCCAAAATTCCTCCCTGGTACTGGGCATCTTATTGGCATCAAACAGGGCTGACCAAGTCTTTCGTGCTATTGGTTTTACCTTGCATTTGGTCTGGTGTAGTGTGCAACAGCTACAAGTTGGCCCACACCCTATCAAGAATTCTAGCTCAATGCAAAGCTTGCTTTATCACAGAGAATAAGAATGCCATTGATGTGCACCACTAAGCTTAATCAAAAAGAACACACACTTCTTGTACTCAACGTGAGATTTTTACATACACTAAACTGCACCACTGTGGAACATTATTATTTGAAATCAACCGTGTGTTACATCATTCTTTTGTATAGCAGTTGTGGGCTGTCATGCCCTAAGCTAGTATATAGATATAGGTCTGGTAATGGTGATAATATAGTAATTATAAGCTTATCTACAGACTACGGATCGGATGCCTCCATCCTAATGGATGCATATCTTATCTATAATATATTCAGCAATCGAATGGCTCCTTAGCGAGTCATTCGTGAATGGATCTAGTTTTAGTCACGTTAGGCACTGCATGGGCCTGTAGCCGTCAAAATGTGTGTGTGTGAGGACATGATTGATTTGATAACTAAATGGTACTAGTAGTACTGTACATCATTCAACACTGATAGAGGACTGACATGCTGCTTTCTATTATGTAGCTGTTTTTTTTTCGTTTCTCGTTGAAAACCAGAGCTACGTGGCACGCGATTTCGACTATGCCTCGTAGTGATACGTAGCTAGGGGTCATCTTCACAGCAATCAAAAATATACAGTTTAATTAATATATACATTATGAAAAATATAATAATAATGACGAGTACATCGCGTGGCCCCGCGAGTTGTGATACGGACAAAAACATTATTTTTCAGTTTTGCGAATCAGGCGAACTCGATTACGTGTTATCGCTTAACATTTTTTGTTTTGTTAATTAATTATGATATAGTACTTCTTCTATCTCAGCTAGCGATAAATTAGTACGAGTTTTTTGCGTATATTTTTTTTAATTTAAAGCACAAAACAAAGGACGGTTTGTTGAGAGAAAAATTAATAAAGGAATAAAAATTATTAAAAAATTAAGTGCGTTCGTCACCTCCCGTATTCTTTCATCAGTGTAAATTTTAACAACAAAACTCTCGTACTAATTTTTTCGCTAGATGGTGTTGTCTCCAAAAAATGAGAGCTCACTCCAAGCGTTGAAAAAAAGCATAAATACCTTTCCGTTGGGCACGTGCTTTTCAAATAGCTAATGGCCAATTTTTAGAGTTATGTGCATCGCCCTTCTTGGACGTTGAGAAAAAAGAAAAAGTGTCGATCTATTTTTAACCTTATATCATCTTATATCATTCATGCGTTGCGCCAAACATTTCAATGGACTTATCGCAGACTCAAACCTAATGAGAATACTAACATGTGAAAAAACTGGCGGGCTCTCTTTTGGAGGTGCTTTCACATTTTATTTTATGGTTTATGGAAAATAGTTTTCTTAATAAAACCACTGAAACCACTACAAGTATACTTTCTACACTCAGTATTGTATCCTCATCTCATTATTACAATCGCAATTAATAATTGGTTACGGTTTTACATGTACAACGATTTAATTTGTTCTTCGACTCGACTTGACTCGACTCCTCATACTTACTCCTATATTTTCTACTCCAGTAGTACCGGCGTATTCAAAACCAAAACCAAAACAAAACAAAACAAAAAAAGGATATACTTCTCTTTGTGCATATAATCTCACATTATCAGATTTTCCATCGAACGAAAGGAACTTCTTATTGATTCGATTCGATTCAAAAAAAAAAAATGATTGATACCCCGTGCTCGCCACCTTCTCCTTCGCCTTCTGTTGCCTGCCATCAAGATGATGTTGGTGATATCATCGCTAACATGCTACGGCAGGAAGCGGGAACCTATAAGCGAGAGGATTATCTAACTCTAATGTTACCGTCGAAGCTTGATGATGGTGAAACGATTGATGGTTCTTGGAGGCAACGGATCGTTGAATGGATGTATGGCGTTGTTGACCATTGCAATCTTCGGCGCGAATCTGTTTCTGTTGCAACATACTTTTTAGATCTAGCATCCTGCCGTGAATTGGTGCGTTCTCGAAAAGACTTCCAGCTTGTCGCAATGACTAGTCTAATGCTATCTATTAAATTAAATGATTCTACTATGGTCAAGTTAGATAGTATGGTAAGACTAGGCCGTGGTTTGTTCAACGAGGCTGATGTGATAGGTATGGAAACGAAAATGCTGAAGGCCTTTAAGTGGCATGTACACCCACCAACTCCAGTATGTTTTATGAGACAACTTCTTCGACTGCTACCACCAGAGTCTACTCCAGTGGCAAGGTATATTATTGTTGAAGTTACAAGGTTTGTATCAGAAATTTCCGCTTGTTTATATAAGTTCGTTAAGTATCCCGCTTCCTCAATGGCGTTTGCAGCCATCATCATTGCAATGGAACGTATCGACGATGTAAGTTTGCCACTATGGCAACGACATCAATTCCTTTACAACGTTGCGTCTACAACAGGTCTTGAGAGTACTTCTTGGGATGTCTTACACGCCGCAGAAGATTTGAGAATTTCATTGGATAACAATGTTAATCTTCAAGATTTGATGCGAACGATTGATGCCCAATGTGTACGAGCAAATCAATTACCTGCCACAAAGACATCAAAGGACCATGGAATGGAAATATCAGGTCCAGACTCTCCTAGAGAAGTTTCAGCAGGGGTATTCTGAGATTTTTTCTTCTAGGTGGGAGCGATCGATACCACTACACTACTACATACATGTACACAAGTTCTCTTTTTGATAGACTAGAATATAACTACAGCAAGCTTTCTGAAACAAACGCATAAATTACTACATTGGGCTTCACCCGCTAAATAGATACTATGATGAACCACCAATGATTTTTTATAAAGATTTCTTTAATATTAAGATCTTACTATACTACTACAAACAAAACTATTTATTTAGCCATGTAATGAATGTAGCCTTGATAGATTATTAAAGAAAATGTATAATTAATAATTAACACTTTGCATTACTAAATCATGTTACTTATGGATCATGAAAGAGATTATGACTAGACATTACAGATTAGTAATAAGGATAGAGATCACACCAAAGTATGGTTTCTTTTAATATATTAGATAGTAGTTGTAATCTACATGATCCTAGTGGAAGATTTTGGTATCTACCAAACAACATTCAAAATATCTTTGTCTGGTATATCAGTTGGAGACCACCAGTAAGTAGTTGCATAATAGTAGAGAATGCTGCTTTGTTGACAATCAAAAGTATAATGTTAGCTACAAGAGTTGTTCATAGTTTTTGTTGTTGCCTTTGCTAGTCTACTTTTATCATCCAATTAATTGTATGATTCAAAATCCACACAATGCCGTACATACAAGCCCTAC
>Ga0115007_10002441_pt1 | contig 11451 bp, 2 predicted proteins | sample ArcOceMetagenome_2_FD_87166 | JGI IMG/M metagenome (GOLD analysis project Ga0115007, IMG submission 87166) | Marine eukaryotic phytoplankton communities from Arctic Ocean - Arctic Ocean ARC135M Metagenome | ecosystem: Environmental > Aquatic > Marine > Oceanic | place: Arctic Ocean | collected... | reverse complement strand
GCCATTATATTGCAGTGAATTGCAAGAAAGCAGCTTGTCTCTCGTCTCCTATTGCATTTGTGATGTCATATCTCGTCTCGTATTTCATTTGTTATGCGTTTATGAAAAAGGAAAACCTAGGTAAAGGTACGTATTGGTATGTACTATTAGGCAAATCTACGGGTTTTCTATAGAAAGTCGGCATTGGTCAAGTTCTCGCGCCATATTACTCACTTGGAACTCCGGTAGAACATGGTACAGAAAAGAAGAATGGTAAACCAATGATATCAGGTTGTAGCTAGAGAGCACAGCTTTTCACAGCTACCATCTAGAGCACTTAACTCATTAAAATGACGCCGCAATTGTAGTTACCGTTCAGCTGGTTGAAAAGTGGGCACTGGTCAGTGCCCATAGCACCAATCCTGTTAACACTATACTATATTGGAAATACATCTATCATCATATGCCATCAGTAAGCTTCAAACCATTCACAAACCTCACTATCGCTTTACAGCATCCATTGATAAAGGTGTTTGAGGTGGCTTAGCTATTTGTCGAAGCTAACATCAACAATGCATCCAACGATGATGTTAGAACAAAGGTGTGTGTAAATGATATACATGGGATGTCAATACAACATTAGAAAATAGAAAGAGTAGTACCTTAAATAGCCAGGATTACTAAGTCCTAGCCACAGTAGGAATGCACTAGATAATAGGTCAGAAACCCACAAGTCGTTATCAGTCCATGTGTATGAATAATATATGAGCTAATATAAAACTAAATTACAAGTTTAAATTATTAATTAGGGACCAATATTGATAAATTTCTAATTTATGTACATATACTAGGTACAAACTGCATAATGTTGAAAATGTTCAAAATCACGTTAATCTAAGGTTTGGTCCCACAATTGTCAATATTTTCCACAATTGGGGGTTGACAATCTACATATAAAGACTGTTTTACATAAAACCCTTACCGCTGGTTTGGGGGGAAGTGCCCCCTGAGTCGGACAGACGGTGGTCCCCAGAATTATTATTCTGAGAAAACGATCCTGGTCACTTTTGATACCTCGCCCATGCACCATGGCGGTGACAAACCCGTAAGCCTAACAATATCTCTGTTACTAGCGGATTCATAATCCCACCAAATTTCCACGGCCTGATTAAGGCCAACGGAGATCGCCATTAGCTGTGGGGGGTTACCATCTGAGAGAAAATTGGTGGGACATAGCATCCCTCACGCTAAATCTAAACATACTAGGCTGTCAATGCCATCGTAAAAATAGTTAGGGTTGCAATTATATTATTTAGAGATACTTAGAGTTAAATGTTAATTGTAGAAACCCCTGCCCGTTGTTCATATGCACCAATGTCATACATTGGCACCGTCGGACAAACCATGCCATCGATTCCGCCGCGTTCCGGCAAGCCCTTGGATCCCATGGTTCAGATGTATTAATCGCATATCGTAACACGATATTCCGGTCATTGGCGCCGGTTGGAGGCCTTCATTAGCTAACCTCTACGGTACGATACCGTATCTAACGTAGTCTGATTGGTGATGGTCACCGAATGAACTCAATTCGAATGAGGTCATCTGCGCTCCTTGTGGAACAGGCTATTCATCGATGATACACCAAAGAAAGATCTCACGATTACCTTACGAGCCATATCCATAAGTGAAATTTTGCCAAGTGGGTAGTACCGAGACTGGTTTTTCGTCCGTTTTCTCCGTGGGGAAAAATCAGCGGTAACGGTTTTACGAAAAGCAGTCTTATATATCTAATAGGCAACACATGCACAAGTCCATATTAGTGAAGATATAATTATATGTTATAATATAAATAAACCATGCGAATCAAAACTTTGACCGCAAGATTTTTTATATTTTTAAAAATCTGCGGACGACACTCTAGCTAGATGTGCTATGTCCCATCCGCACAATGTTGAAAATGTACAAAATCGTGCGGATCTAAACTATTTGTCCTTTTCGAAACTAGGCGGTTGACAAACTACATTCATCTCTAGATAATAAGTCCGAGAGGCACAAGCCGATATTAGTCCATGTGTAAAGAAAATATACGAGCTAATATATTAAATTACAAGTTTCAATTATTAATTAGGGGCGAATATAAATAAATTTCGAAATAGGGTCCAATATTGATAAACCCCGAAATCACGAATCAAAATTCTTGGCCACAAGATTTTCGAATGTTTGACATCATCGACACAATAAATTATGTACATCTACTAGGTAGGTACCAGCCGAATAATGTTGGAAATACACCAAATCAGCCGACTCCAACGTTGGGTCACACTATATTCAAAATTGTCAAAAGTTGGTGGTTGACAATCTTCATACATCTAAGTGGTACAACAGGAACATGTGTAAATATATGTTCTAATATAAATAAATCGTGCGAATCAAAAACTTTGAGTGTAAGATTTTTTATATTTTTAAAAAGATGCGGACGACAATCTAGCTGGATGTACTAGGTCCCAAGGTGGGTCAGGGTGGTAGATGTACTATGTCCCATCCGCACGATGTTAAAAATGTGCGAAATCGTGCGGATCCAAACGTTTTTTCCTTTTCGAAACTAGGCGGTTGCGAAACTACATTCCTCTCTAGATAATAAGTCCGAGACACACAAATCGATGTTTGTCCATGTGTACAATAATAAACGAGCTAATATATAATAAAATACAATTTTCAACTATTAATTAGGGCCCAATATTGATATATTTCGAAATAGTGCCAAATATTGATAAACCTCGAAATTGGGTCAGGGTGGTAGATGTACTATGTCCCATCCGCACGATGTTGAAAATGTGCGAAATCGTGCGGATCTAAACATTTTTACCTTTTCGAAACTAGGCGGTTGACAAACTACATTCATATCTAGATAATAAGTCCCAGTCGCACAAGTCGATATTTGTCCATGTGTACAATAATATACGATCTAATATATATTAAATTACAAATGTCAATTATTAATTAGGGGCGAATATAAATAAATTTCGAAATAGTGCCAAATATTGATAAACCTCGAAATCATGAATCAAAACTTCGGCTGATAAACCTCGAAATCACGAATCAAAACTTCGGCTGCAAGATTTTTGAATTTTTGATATCATGGAGACGACAATTTACGTACATCTACTAGGTATGTACCAGCCGAGTAATGTTGGAAATATCCCAAATCAGGCGACTCCAAGGTTTGGTCACACTATATTCTAAATTATCAAAAGTTAGCGGTTGAAAATCTACATACATCTAAGCGGTGCAAAAGGAACAGGTCAATATTAGTGAATATATAAATATATGTTCTAATATAAATAAATCATGCAAATCAAAAACTTTGACCGCAAGATTTTTTATATTTTTAAAAAGATGCGGACGACAATCTAGCTAGATATACCAGGTCCCATCCGCATATTGTTGAAATTGTGAAAAGTTATGCGGATCGAAACTGAGGCTGTCAGATTTTTACATTCTCATAATTAGGCGGTTGACAATATACACACATCTACATAAGAGGTCTGAGAGGCACATGTCGATATTAGTTTTGTCTTAAATCATGTGGATCCAATCTTCAGTCGCATTTTTTTTTATATTTTCAAAATTTTGCGGTTGACAATCCACGGAAGTAGATCAAATAGGTACATTTGCACAAATCAATATTAGTGACATATAAATATTATATTTTCTAATGTAAAAATCATGCGAATCAAAACATTAGCTGCAAGAATTTTTATATTTTCAAAAAGTTGCGGTCAACAATCTGTCTTGATCAACTAGGTCCCATCCGCGCGAATTTGAAAATGTCCAAAATCATGCGGATCTAAACTTCGGCCGCATGGGATTATATATTTTTCAAATTTTGAGGTTGACTATCTACATCATATATCTAATAAGTACCACAGGCACAAGTCAATATTATTGCATATAAATAATATCTTATCTAATATATTAAATGACAAGTTTCAAATATCAATTTTTTTATTACATAAAACAACATTCAAGACAAATAACTATAGAAATACTGAGATATTGCACAAATATTCCAGCTCTGCAGGATTATAATGTCATATGTGATCACATCATCCTACCTCCATGCTCCCTTGATGATACATTCAGATCATCAAACCATCATGGACCAACTTAATGGAATTTTCACTTTTCTGCTGCTTATAGATCAGGCAGTATGCACGTGTCTGTGTTAAAACTGCTTCCTCCCGTTTCTGTATTTTTTTATCATCAAACATATACCATTGTCGACTTAATTTCAAATATAAAACGTAAGGACACTTTTCATTGCTTGGTATATGACTTATCAAACCATAAAGCTCGAATAGATATTCGTTTTTGTCATCCTTTTGGCTATATTTCGACATATCCAAATGTATGTCAAATGTGACATTGGGATTGGTTTCTTCGAATGTCAATATCAAAACCTTCCCTCCTTGGAAATGAGACGTACTCCTCGAACTTGCCTTACATTCGCATGCTGCATTCCAATCTTGGATGAAAGTGTGATTTTCAAAATATTCATCTAAACGACAGAACAGACTTGTTCCTTTACCTGACATTAAAAGGTTGACCAATACCTCTTGTCGTACTTCAACTTGATCACATTTCGAACAATAAATTCGATGTATCACAATCGTGTGAAAAATGGGAGAAATCATGGAATTATGATCGGTATCAAGTTCCTCACACATGTGTTCAATGAGTGAAATCAGAAAGTTGACCGCGTTATGTTGGTCGCAATTCGCGAATTTTGATAATCCTTTGTTTTGACGAAGTATGTTCTTGAATGTGGAGACATCAATCACCGGGGTCTTTTTCCCCATTTCTTGGAATAGACTGCACAATGCAAACGACACCCTGTTTTCCTTACATTTTTCTTCATCAACTATACCATCGATAAATAATGAACGAAACTCAGTAATACCAAACAGACACTGAATCCCCACGTTCATGAAACAGTTGTTCGTATGGGAATTCCCAAGTTCAATTCTAGAACTCTCTTCTTTGGTGGAAACCAACTGCTCAAACTTATCACTCTGACAATACACCAAGATGTAGGCATTAGCCTGCAATTTTGACATAATTGTGACCTCTTCTAAATCCAATGGAGACACATTGTTATCATTGAATTCGAACCAGTCATCCCCAATCCTCATTGAAATGACATAGTGCCCGCTAGACGATGATTCCCCCTGGTGGCAAATAATAGCTGCTAAATCATAGCTAATGTTGTTGGAAATGAGTAAATTTTTCGTTGGAAATACAACCTTTTGACAATTTTTTTCCATTCCAAGAGTGAATCTCTTCAGCAAGAATATCACAATAGGGCCATTGGTCAGGACAACGGTTCTTGTACAAAAATCTCGCTCCTTGCAACTATCACACCGATATTCCAATACCACTTCGCTCTTCAAGTGAGATGCAAGACATGATTCCAGTGTCTTTCCATCAATGCAAAGTGCAATGACAAAGGATTTGTCTGTGTCGTTGCTTAATGAATGTTGACACTTGGAGCACACAATAAGACTTTTCTGCGAGCATTCGAACCAATTAGATAGAATAGGATCCTCCCTGTGATATTTTTTGAAAGTATCATTCAATATATCAAGGACATTGATGAGGAATTCATGTACGTCATGTTGAGAATCATTGTCATAAGATGATGTACAAGAGACATTGAGGGTAACAACAGCTTCCTTGAAATCATTGGCTGACAATCCAATTCGCTCCCTACTCATCCTAGCAAACAATGTACCAAGGCTTAAACCAATCGAACCCCCTTCTTTCAGGTAACATATCAAAATTTCGGGTGAAGCAAATTCCTGGTTATTGAGAAATTTCATGCTCGAGAAATATTCACGAGTGCATTTCATCCCATATAATAACTGGATCGTGGAGTTTACATAACAATCATTTGCCGGATTTTTCAAGCCAATAACTGACCGCAATGTTGTTGGAATGAATGGATTCGGACATTTTAGCTGGACGATACTATCTGTATAAATGTCCGTTGCAATTCCAATTTGCACATTTATCCGATCTCGCATGTCTGGCTTGGCTTTTCTTTTTTTTGACTTTTTTCTTACTTTCAAAGAAATACTATCCTTTCTACTTGAAACTGATGGCTTGGAGCTGTAGTTTGGCATGATTTGGTTTCTTGTCTTCGTTTGGGATGTCATTTGATGTTCGTTACTACTGGAATCGGTCAGTTGATCAAGCCATGCGGGAACCTTGAATAACTTGCCCTCTAGAATTTTAGAAACCCAACTCTGAATTTTAAAAATCAGGTTTACTTCCGTTTGTAAGGTCTTCAAAACTGTCTCGAGCTGAATCCCAGTCTTCATTAGTGATCCTAAATATGCATAAAGGATCATTAAATAACATGATTCCCAGCAATTTGACTTGACCCCCTTAAGGCAGTGTTTTGTGTGGACGCCATTGCCTGAATCAATAGTGGAAATTACTTCTGTCAGTTGTTTCTCTGCTGTGTCTGTGTCCTGGCAAGGATTGTGAACGATACATGTAGTCCAATTTTCATCATTCGTTCCTGGGGGAAAGATAAATATTAATGCTGGTTCTTCAACTCCTTTCTGCACCCATTCCTGAAATGTATTGGCATTTTCGCTCGTTAGGACAGTACGGACGATGGTTACCTTTCGCGGGTTGTGATCAAAATGTAACAATTGAAGATCGTCTTGAGAAACCACCAAAATTGCAAACTTAGATGCCATTGCATTAAAGGCGACAGTGTATTGTTCTGGCGCAAGATGGGAATAGCAACCAGATAAGGAGTTGCAGTAGTGTAGTTTGTGTTCTGTCATTAACTCAGGAGTTATTGAAACCTTGTAATAACTAGAACTCGCTTGGCCTTCACATAAATATAGAACCTGATGAAGATCATGAAAAACATTATATCGGTCCATTTGTACAAAATCAACTTCGTTGGTGATTGAGTTGTAAAAATAAAATTTCGTCCATTTTTTTTTCGCCGTAGTTCCAAATACAGCGAAAATTAGATTTTGATATTTGAGACAAGTCAATGGGCACAATATACCATGACTCAATTCACTCCACGAAACCTTGTTTAAATGGGAAACTAGTGTTGGAAGTGGCAGCTGCAATTCAGTACAATGGTTCTGTGCTCTCTTACTGAACAACTTCATTGTAGAAGAAGAAATACACATTTCTGTTAGAAGATCCATCACGCCGATAGAATCGTCAGACAATTCGTTGTTGATGTATAGCTTATCCAATTCTGACAAAAGTTTCATGATAGATACCATCATCGGACGACGAACCCCAGTACTGCGATGTGGTAGAATATTCATCGAGTTTGTTGTCGAGCATTTGCCTTGGAATGGATGAGTGTCAACTAAATTGGGAAGGTAATTGAGATATTTTGGTTGGCGTCGATATTTAACATCACCATTCCACTCGTACTTGTTGTCGCCAGAATAACTGATGGATGCCGATGATTCCCTTGGATAAACCTCTGTGCCTTTGATTTCATATTTTATGGAACAATGATTCTTATCACAGTACATGAAATAGAACGTCTCATTCTTTGTCATGTTGTAAAATAAGATATGCTTCTGATAAATGTAACAAGTCAAGGAAACAATTATTTCGGGTATGTAGTGAACTGTCATTGGAAAGTCACTCAGTTTCCCCCGGTGGTCCACTTTGAAATTGTACGATTTCTCCAGTTCACCAAAGGAATGTTTACCAAAAAAGGGAATTTGGGTTGTACCGGCGGAAGTCAGGAAATTGTTCTGAATGTTAACATTTTTGTTAATTCTAGACCGAAGAAATTGCCGAAAACAGGTGCGGTGATGTGTGTTAACACTCATTGCTAACACCTTGTACAAATTTTCATCCCGAAATTCTGGGATTAAGTTTTGGCGTTTGCATACTGACACTACAGACGCAACCTTTTTTATGGTGATTTTTGATTGGTCCAACGATCGATAAAATGTGTAGGAAGAGGTCGTTTCTGCTATAGTGGACACGATATCGGCGTCCAATACTTGATTCAGTATCTTGTTTCGGGTGTAATTGGTTCTTCGATCTTGACTTAAACTTGGAGTTGCATCGCTCCAAGGAAAATGATATGTTTCGCACAGCAGTTTTTGAAAGATAGCAATGGAAGAGTTCCCTACAATCGAGGGTGGACAAAGTTCGCCACAGATATGTTGGAAATGGGTGCGGCCTAGTTTGATTCGGTTTTGGGCACATTCTTTCACAACTGTGTAACATGACTGGTCAGATATTTCGCCGAGGCGAAGTGATGTGCAGTCATGGGATGAAATTATGTATCTGCACAATAATTGATCGAATGCAATTCTCCCGGGATACCACAGGATACTTATCTTGATTAGGGAATGTATGACTAAAGACAAAGGGTCTTCGGGCCTGCCCGACTGTGTAACTAGAGTATCTCCACTGTTGTTGGTGTGATCCTCAAACTCATTCCACCAAGAATCGTAGATTTGAACATCTTTTAAGACCTCACTGTCTAATTCCTTTTCTTCGCTCTCTATAGATTTTTTATTTGTATTGCTTTTTGGTGAAGAGGTTTTCGAGAGCCCAGGTATTATGTTACCCCATAAATGAAATGCAAGGAGGTGTTTGTCTTTGAACGATAGATTGTGGAAACATTTTTTTGGCTCAATAGCTGGTTCCTGCGTTACATATTGAGTCAAGCATTTTATTCCTTTTTTGGAAAATCCCAGCCTATTCAAAATCCGAGAGAATCGGAATGTTATTGAGGAGGTCGAATAAGATTCGATATCATCATCGACAACGGGAGACACTGTCATGTTGAATGGATTGAACCTATTCCTGTCACCTAACCAATTGTTGATATATTTCGTACGATAAGAAGGACTTATGCCAATAGAGACCATCAGCATAGATAGATGGGAACGAAACCATTCATGTTGCTTGGGATCGGCATAAATATCAGCGAACGAACGTATGTGGCGAAACTTCAACATTGATGTCGCTTGTCTCATTAATAATGTTGTCTGGGAGTGTATTCGATCCATTTTCATGATGTGGATCTTAGGACTATACAGTTCAAAAAAATCACGGATGGCAAGGTGGATTAATAGTAGGAAATCATTGAAATGTCCTTCCACACGAATTGGATCATCCAATTGGGGGCGAATAGAGACTTCAATACGAAACCCAATGCCAGATGTTTTCACAATGTTAGAAACATTTTCAAAACCTGTATTCAAGTTTTTCAGAAGCGTTTGAATGGAGTCAATACTTCTCGTTACAATGCCAAACATTCCTTTCAACGACATTGGGAGACCAGTACAATGCTGCATGAGTGAATGCGCCACTGTTGAATACCCCTTGATACTATGAACAGAGGATGAATGTGTCTCTATTGAAGGACGCACATATTTTTCTGTCGACTCTGCCAGAAACAAATTGACAACATCCATTTCGGCTACATAATTGTCGTTTTCTTCATCTATAGGAGCAATGATGACTTTCGTTTTGTTGTTTGCCCATTTCTTTTGTTTCACTAGCAATGTGCCTTTCAAATCTTTATCTTTCAGTTTCGACGTTTCGAGGGGTGGCAGATTGTGCAGCGGATATACCACAGAGTTGGTTCCGTTAAGTACTGATCTGGAGAGTTTTTTGTTTTTCTTACTGAAGTTGGCTTGGACCAAATGATTTGGTGCAATTTTCGTAACAAAAGCGATGTCTATCTGAGATAATTCCACTTTTAGGCCTGTTAACTTCATTGCCTGGAGCCTTTCGAATAGTGGGTCAAGTTTTGTGTCATCTGCAGAAATGGACAGCCGACACCCTATTTCGGCAACATGAATGATGTGCTCATTCTTGACTTGACAACAATCCAAAATCGTTTCAACCATTACTTCGTAGTTGGGCTTGTTCGCCGCACGGGTCGGCAAAAAACAAATCCCACTGAGGTTTGACGCAAGAGTGTAATAACATGTCTTCTCATTCATAGTATCATATACTCTTTTCTGGCAACTTGAATGCAATGCTATTTTCACCGGACCATCTATCACAAGCATTTCTTGACCTCTGAGACTCATAGGCAAGTGTTGACATTCATTTCCACAACAACCAAAAACACCATCATCTCGAGCAGAACCAGTGGCTTGTGATGGAAAATGGCATGTAAGAGTCAAATTTGTACCAAACGAATAGAGAAACTGACTAATCGAGTTTCTTCTTTCATGTGTCATAACGCCTGTGGAAATTATGATGCTTATTGCATCGCAATCTGTTGAAATTGAATTACGTTCCACACCAAGTGTTTTTTGGATGCATTGTTTGGTGCTTTGTATTAGATGTTGTCGAATTGAACAAGATGACGACGATGAAGATCCTCTGTTATGCATAGTGGGTACAAATGTTGGGATGAAATGAAGTTAGTTACGTAAAAAATCATTATCAAAGATTGAATAGAATGTAGCTGGAGTACTGACAATTTGCAATATCTGGGGGATGACTTATCGTCCGAAGATGGTACGTATTCCGAAGCGGAATCACTGGAGTTGCTGGACATGATTTCCTGGTTTCATACCATTCACCTGGAATTGACTGATTATATTACCCCGTTCAACCTTGTACTAAGGATACTATGAAAAACTCAATGCTATTTTTAATTAATAACTTTCAGAAGAAACCAAAAATCTGTGTTCGAAATTATGTACCCGAATGCAACAATATAAAATTAGTTGATTTGGTTAAAGGAATATTTTCACGGATTTTTACATGAACAGATTTTTAACACAGTCCAGCCCCTAACAACTTAGTCCGGCGAGGTATTGTTGTTAATAGGAGGATATACTTACTTACATTTCTTTTAATAGTTTGAAGTGTCATCAATTACAACATTTATTACTTCTGAAATGCGGATTGGAAAAATTATGAGACAAACTCACATTTTACATTTTGATCTATGAACAAGTAAGTGACTAAATCCATTAGTATTATAAATCTCGTAAATTGCAAATGCACCAGTTAGGAGGGATAATACTAACTTCATGGTTAGGACAATTATGTAGAACACATCATCAAATTCTCACAATCATGCCGTATTATTCAACAATAATGGTAAAGAATATCTATATTTTGTACACCACACCACATGATTTTTGAAAAAAATCGAAATCGTACTTACATCTGGTACATTGCAACTGCATGGTGAGATGAACTTTCAAATTCATGGTTCGACCGCAGGCTTTATGATGATTTCAAAAAGATGCGGACAATAATTGATTGATCAGATGCATAATTATGTAGAACATGACATACTCGAACACATACAATGTTGCAAATTCTCACAATCATGTCGTAACATTCAATAATAATGGTAATAAATCTATATTTTGTAGATCCGATCGCATGTTTTTGGAAAAGGTCAATTTCTTGCGGATACGATTT
>Ga0115007_10002439_pt1 | contig 11457 bp, 5 predicted proteins | sample ArcOceMetagenome_2_FD_87166 | JGI IMG/M metagenome (GOLD analysis project Ga0115007, IMG submission 87166) | Marine eukaryotic phytoplankton communities from Arctic Ocean - Arctic Ocean ARC135M Metagenome | ecosystem: Environmental > Aquatic > Marine > Oceanic | place: Arctic Ocean | collected... | reverse complement strand
GTTCTTCGCATCGTTGTGATCATTGTCCAAACCTGAATGAGTGTTGAGTGGTACCTTGTTGTCTCCGTGTAAATCCTATGTATTGTATGGTAATGTGTTTAATATTTTAGTGGGGCGCTGTGGCGTGGCCTCGCGTCGCGGGGGATCAAATTTGATGGCCTTTTTGAAAAACAATTACAGTACAAAACATGTTCGGTTGGAAAAGTATTTGAGTATTTGAGTTACACATGTTACATGAATGTACCCGGTGAACTGCAGCTGTAAAATTGTGTGCGCATCTTCTTTTTTATTGGTTGATGTTTATAGCATACTGCATACTACCGTGTACAGTACACACACATTACACATACATTACACTCGATTGTACGATGCCAAATGACTTTTTTCTCGGCGACTGGGAGAATCGGTGGTCCTGGCCGATGGTGTCACCGCACAAATGGTTGCACCGTATGCATCTGAAAATATTGATGCTCTGTTTAACATGTCACACTCTTCTTGGTCGGTCGCGTACACTTCAAATTGTTGCCCTATGCGACGTACCATTTGAAGAAACTTGTTGGACATGAAATAATTTGGGTACAACGCATGCAGTTTCATCGTGGCAAGTTCAATAAAATTCAGTTTGGGGCATCCAGGAATGGATGGGTTTGTACTGGTGTCATGTCCATTGGCAAAGGTTGTTTTTGAGATCGCTCGCCCAATATCATAACTACCAAATATAGTGGTGTTTGTTTTGGTGCCGTACATCAATATTTGACGTAATTCGGGCAATGTATTGAATGTAAGCGGTTGAACACAACACAATTCAGCATTGTACCTCAACCTGATCTCTTCGAGTTTTGGTAAGTCTTGAAACGTATGCGCATACAATGCTGGAATGTCATTGTGGTCCAATCGAAGTATACGTAATTCAGGCATAGTGGTAAAGGCACCTACTTCAATGGAACTTATCTTGTTGAACGATAAAAATATTGTTGTTAAGACAGGTAGATCACTAAAACTATCCTTTCTGATGGCAGTAATAGAATTGTTTCGTAAATCGATCGTTCTTAGGACTGGATAGTTGGTGAATACATTTGCTGGGATTTCACTGATCGCATTGTTTACAAAATTTATATGCATAATTGTATTTGGCATACCAGTTGGAAGGCTTACTAAATTCGCACCGTCACAGTTCCAACTTGTAGCCGAACAAAAGCAAGATACTGGGCAAGCCAGGCTTCTCAGAGAAGCGAGATGCGTCAACGGGGCACGGTACATAATATGCTCTGCTTGTTCAACGCTCGCGTGTCCAATAGGTATAGCTAGCAATACGACCATTAGTACATAGTTCTGCATTTTTTTGTTTTTTTAGTTGGTCAAAGAAAATAAATGTAATATGAATTCACTCACTGATGCTGCAGTGCACCGATAGATCGATCTCGAAACAAAGTAACGCAACAGAAAAAAACACAGTTCGGGTTACTTGGTGGTGGTAGTGCGGGTGTTTATGGGTTGTTTTTCAAATAATTTCAAGTTGTGCAGTTGTGATTGCGAATTGCTCATTTGTGATTGGTTTGATTTCATTTTTCAAGTGTTTTTGCTGGCACAGCAAAAAGGTTGACTGTTGTTGCTGGCACTTTATTTGCTTCAATTCAACGCACGATGGGGAATTGGCCTCCCTGCGTAGGAGACGACAGTTGTTTGGGTCAGGGAGTTGGATTTAACATGCTTATCTATTTGGGGGCTCTTTCCTTTCTTGCACCATGCATGTTGGGTGGATATAGGAGGTAACTGGATTTGTTAGTTGTTAGGCGGGTTTTCTGTCTGCGTCTACTAACTACTTTTACTTGTTCGCGTTGTTACAAGGTTTTTTACCCAAGAAGGAAGAAAGTTAGCGGCAAAAAAGAAAAGAGAGAAGGATGCTCGGAAAGACAGTCGAAAAATTTCGATTGAAGTAGGGCAGCCAAAAAGATGAGATCGCTTAGTTCCTGGATTTTTGGCAACGGCACGTCGGTGGAACCAGGAACTGTACTCACCCAAGCTACTGTAGCTAGGGAGGGAGAAATAAGAACATCTGAATGACCAATACACCAATGTACATACATAATTTTGTAATATTTTAAAATAATTGCAGGTGTTGTTATTTATATACACATGTACTATTTAGAACATATAGAAGAACGTAGTATTCTGATTAACAACTCAGTGTGTCCGTTGTTAAGGTTACGGTGGTCGATCTGCCAATGCTTGGTTCTGGTTGATATAGAACGAAAAATCGCCGCTTTCAAAGTATTGTGCGAATCTTTAGTGGTGGTGGAAGTTGTGGTGGTGGTAGTAGCAGCAGCAAGGGGTAGCAAGGGTAAAATCAGTGTCAGTAGTGGTAGTTGTGGGCATCGTAGACATCGTGGTAACAAGTAACAATAGTGGTAACAGTAGTAGTGGTAGTACGTACCTCGGATCAATACTTTTCTCATAGGTCCAACGAGGGTCCAATTTCTGCTCATCGTCGTCGTGGTAATCTTTGTAATAATCAATCGTTTGCCATGTCCCTTGTATACCACTTGGCAATTTTTGTTCGCTTGTATCGCCGAGATGACCCATTGGGTACAAATACTGCCCAGAAAGATCAGAACCCCAAACTTTTTGAAACGACTCGTGTTGCTGCACACGACATTGTTCGGTTGATTTGGTTGCATCCCAAAAACATCCAGCCATTCCATTACAAGTTGCAATTGCATTGTTTGGGTATTTTTTTGTTGTGACTGTGGTACATTCGACACCGGTCCAACCGGGTGCCCTGAAACCATTTGCAGCAGGGTATGTAATTGAATTTTCACCCACGGAATATCTAAAGTCGCCAGTACCAACCGTCCCGTGGTGATCGGGGTTTCGGTGATAACATTTGTTCTCGCTTGCTTTCCACATGCACCGAGGTGCTTCTTCAACAGTTTCACACGCAACTTTTGTTGCTGCGCCAAGATTGGCCGTAGGGCATGTTTCTGCCGCCGTCATTGTATTTGCAGCAATTCTAGCACTTACTTGAGCGGGTGTAAGAAATTCTACAACACGGGACGGGTGTGGAATGTCTGGTCGATCCAATTGAATGGTTCCAACGACATCCATCTGTGAAACAATCAGATAATATTGTTGGTCATCGGGGTCCATCGTATTATTAAACATGTATATGTGGTTCCCTTTTCCCAAACACATGGCAGGCACAGCACTGCCGTCATGGTCCGGGTATGGAACAAAATTGGAGACTTCCCCACAAGGTGTTTGAGTCTTCAACCATGCATCGGGAAAACCGGGCAAGGTATGTGCAGGCCCCTTCGATATGTACAAACTCAACGAAATTGACGGTACAATGTTCACAGGAGGTACAACACGATTAAAAAAGGCTGTCAAGCTGTTCTTTGTCCATGCTGTAAACACTTTGATAATTGGATTTTCAGTGCTTTGTTTTAATTTGACACCAATGTACGCATTGGCACTTTTGTTTGCACCTTCAGAAAAAAAACCGTGAAAACCGATGGGTTCTTCCAATATCTCTTCAAACCCATCAACAGCCGCAGCTCCTTTTTCAGCACCAACGGCAGGAAATGACATTTCACGATAATAATCATCGTCGAAGACCTTTTCTTTGACACAAATCATATCGTTGCAATATTGTGCATTGACAGCACAGTAGTCAACGAGTTGACCTTGTTCATTGGTGTATTGACATATTTTTCCTTGTTCACTGAAACACATAGCGGCTTCTTCCAATCTCTTTTTCACAGCGTCCAAATTTTTGCATTTTTTGTTTGGTGGACTGGAAAATGAGATGGATGCAATTTGTGCGACTGGGTACGAAGAAATAAAATTCACCGATTCTTTCAATACAGACAGCCCAAGTTCAGTGCCGGTGGGATTTTCCTCGCTGTTTCTTTCGGGTGATCGTCTTGACCAAGAATTTTTTTGTCCAATGTACGCAAGACCAGAGATTAAATTTGGTGCATTTGATGTTTGTGTCGATGCAAATGTTTTGATTTGATCGTTGTTGTAATTGTATTGTTTAGACGATCCCTTTTCACCACCACCAGCACTTTCAGAACCCCAAGTCCCTGCAATTTTATACAGACTGGATACAAAACCAAGTTGATTTGTCCAGACAGGTGGTTCGGCATCTTTATAAATGCAATTACGGTCGAGAGGTACTCGAGAAGCACGGTCTTTCAACGTGTAAGAACTTCCCAGAGCGGTGTAAGTAGAATTACTACCGTCCCATTGCCTACGACCATTAATCTGATCCAGAAAATTAATCGGACTTTTGCGTCGGTCACCAAATTCGGTATTAAATTGCCAGAATCGATCCAACCAATCAACTTCTTCGGCATCAAAGGGGGGCTTGTTCTTAGCTCCATCATTTTGTGCTACCCATGTGTCTTCCACTGGTGCACCTGCGGCTACGAAACGTGCCAATTCCAACTTTTCTGGAAAACTTCGATTTCTTTTTGTGGCTTTTTGTTGATCAACATCGGTTGCCCAAATTTGATGGTGTTCCGTTGTACCACCTTCGAATTCTCCTGAACTCCATCCAAATTGACCAAAATCATCTAAGATTGAGTTTAAAGTTCGGTTGATGGCTTCCCCCTCAAATAAATTTGTAAATTTTGTTATTTCTAAATAATTATCAGTCAATTTTGTGATGGATACATATTTAGCACGTCTGGTAAACACAATTTCTGATGGCGCAATCAATTCATCGGGTTTTGTGGAATGTACAGGGTTGTCAGCAATATTACCGTCCATGTAATTTTGACTCCATGGTTGAATGTGGCCTTTGATGTTTGGTACACTGCTTGGACTCCAAAAATCATGCACATGTGTCAGTCCTGTGTATTTGTATCTTGATTTTAGTGGGTAAGGAAATCCAGCTCCATCATTACCAGCAAGACATTTATCATCTTCGCTTTCCGTTGTATAAAACAGAGTTGGATGTACTGAACCTGTATCGTTGACGAATTGATCACAACAGTGAGAATACAATTGACCTGGACGAGGTGGTCGTTCGGGTTGGTCATCATTGATCAACTGACCACGGTCGTCCAACGACAGTCCTAAAACTTTAGTAATGTAATCGGAATAAAAGGGTGTGTTCGGAACTTCACATATTGGGATCTGTTCACATATTTCATGAATAGTCTTAGAAACTTGTGGTGCAGCCGATGAAGTGAGTCCCCACAAAACAGTTTCACTAGCAATTCTTTCTAGATCTGCTTTTGCGGACAACACTTGTAGCTTGTTGTCGTATTCGTTCGCACCGTTTTTAGCAAATTCGGGCGAAGAACCACCATTTGTGTTCAATGATAAAGTAGCCAGAAGCTTCCAATATGCTTTGGCTTCGTTACTTGGTGGATCTACTTTTGGGTGTGGAATATTATCATTGCCAAAGCCACATTTAATGTTTTGGGAATTGACAACTGCTTCTCTGCTGTGGCAGTCGTCATACGCACCGCCTAAATACAATTGGGCAGTACCACCGTCATCTTCGATGGTAAGATCCTCTGGATAGTACACTTGTCTTTTAAGGGCTGCGGTAGATCTTCCACCAGAAAAGTAAGTCAGAACAGGTGGATCCATCACTTGTAATCCGGAGCCAGCACGATCTGTGTATTGGACACTGGTGGGAGCTTGCCGGGTGCATTCATCGTCGGCACTTTTGTAAAAGTATGGACGATCTTCGGCACGAAGTCTTTGGTAACAAATGTCGTCGTTGTCATCGTACAACGGATGGTAATTTGAGCGATGGTAATTTAAACCAAAATTTCTATTTTCTTTGTAATTTCCTTCGTATTCCGATACACTGACTCCAGATGGTTTTTTGACCGATTCCCACATGGGTTGCATGACGGGACTGGCCAACACAAATTCTGTTGTTGCGTAATACGTTCTTACCAATGCCGCATCCTCACCAATAGTCATTACAGTCATGTCTTGTGTTTCATTTGTATCCGGTAAAAAACTACGCACAAATGTGAATGGACCATTGGGGTAATTACTGACCGCTACTGCAGCAAGTCGACGTAAATTAAAACGATCGTCAAGATGCATCCACATGACATATTGTCCCGTTCGTTTGTTGTAGACAACTTTTGGTCGTTCCACAATGAGATCTGTTTGGTTCATTTCAGGGTGTTCATTATCAGTCAAATTTGAAAAATGAAGCATTGTTCCTTCGTTGCGCCAATTAATAAAATCAGTCGTAGAGCAAGACACGACACTGCCCTTCAAAAAATCTCGACCGTCTTCGGAGTCATGGTGTTCACCGTACCAGTAATATCGACCGGTTTTACCCACCAAACCGCTGCATTGCGACCCAGAAGTACACCCATGATCACCACTCGTAAATCCATCTTTTTCAGAACTACTCACAGTACGTGATGTTAATTCGGAATCTTCTGAAAACGATGGAACTGCTAAAGGATCGTACATAAACACTGAAATTTCAACTTTTCCCATAACGCTTTCATAATCACCGTCTGCAAATCTTTGTGTAACACCAGAAATGAATTTTGTGTTGCCTGGGCCATCAAAAGGGATCAAACCACTGAGTGTTACGTTTGAAGTTGGAACGCCATTTTCATCTCTTGGCAAAGCAAATCTAGGCAACTTTTGAAAAAAAGAATCCGTGTGCCTTACTTTCGAGTGAAAATCTTCCTCTGCTGTGCCCAAAGAATCAGGACCCCATGTCGTTTCCCATGGACGTCGGATGTTAACACCTTGAGGCGTGTACCCATCCTGGGAAGCAAGTGTAACAGGGCATTTGAAATTTATTGTCTGTTCGTCTCCAGCAAATATTTCATCAACGTACAAACGTGTGTTGTGGTACGTGTAAACTCCCAAGCGATCCATAGATACACCTCTGAAAGGAGCTTGGTTGATTCGTGAAACGTCATCCAACCGTATGTTGTATGTACTGTTTTTCCAACTGATAAAAATATCGATCTTGTACCAGCGTTGGAATTCATATGATTCAAGAACTAGAAGTCTTCCGGGATCAATTGTATCTGTACCAATGACTTGACCGGCAATATTTGTAATGTTGACTGATTTTTCTTTGATCATTGTTTCCATATCATCATAGTTTGCGGAATGGTACAAATTGCCGTTGACCGCTGCCACACCAATCAAAATATCACCACCTTGCCGAGCATGCAAGTCTGCTCCAATTCCTCTGCCCATGCTACCCCTCCCACCAATTCCATTTCTTCCACCTGTTGGGTGCAAAGCAATCTGCCCTCCTTGTGCGTTTACTACGGTACCAACGTTTGTTGATTCAAAACGAATGTATACTGTTACTCGACGGGGTTGAACGTGTCTGTTCCCCGCAGAATTTGCGTAGGTGCCATCCGGGTTTTGTATTTCAACTTGCATGCCAGTCAAGTAAGGGGTTAATTTTGTTAAACCGCTTGCCGTTTTAGCGTTTTCGCCGCCCACAAGTACTAATGATCTTGCTGTGCCCAGAGCACCAAAGTCTGTATTGATATACCACGAGACATTGCTCATCGACGAAACGTAAAAAGATCCCTTTGATCCAGAGGAAGACACGGAACCAAAAATAGTAGATGCAGTCACCGTTGCGTTGTGCACACACACACCCGATGTACCTCCATTTACAATGATTTTGGCTGATTTTGGTGTAAACACACTTTGAGCATAAACTGCCAAACGACCGCCACCACCTCCACTACCGGGACTGCCCGTCGAGGCACTTGGGTGAAACGTAGTTGCCACACAGGCACCACCCTGCCCACCACGTGCTGAAAGTACACCCTCTTGGCGTATGGCGCCACCTGCAACCAATACAATCGCCCCCCCCGCCCCTCCTCCACCACCCGCCGCACCAGCCGCACCTGGTTCGCCATCGACAAAAATCCCACCACTTGCGTGAAAAGTTAAATCGTTGTGAGCAACAATTTCTACTACGCCACCACCAGCACCACCTCTTCCAGCGACAGCAGCGTGTCGCAAAAAACGACTCAGTGGTAGTTGACCACCTATTGCACCACTGCTGCCACCATACAACCCAGTAATCCGGTCATCGCCGTACATTGGTCCACTCGCAGCAGGAGCTGATGAAGTAGCCTTGTTACTTCCACCACCAACCCCACCATGTGTACCACCCGAACCTCCAAAAGCTAATGTAAAAGGCAACGAAGAATCAAAATTAGCAATGCTGCTCAAGGAGCCGATTCGTGTGTCTCCTTCTAAATGACCCACAAATATGGTGGCTTGAACACTTGATCCGGTCAAACTTTGGCCATTCACTGTCATCGCCTGTACTTGTTGAGTCCATTGGGGTGCTAAGGCTTCTGGAGAAGTTGGGGTTGGTGGTGAAACAATGCCAATTATAGTAGAAGTTAATATAGTCCAAATTAATCCACCCGCTGGACCTGCTCCATCGTTGCAACTGCCGTCTTCGCATAAACCTGCGTGAACGGTGGAATCAAGTGAATCAACCGCTTCCCCTTTTTCGTTGTACGAAGCCGTGGAATCAGTTCGCGCAACATGTGCTGTTACAACATTTGGGATATCTTCCACTAAATGTTTCCGCACCGTTTCAGCGGAAGCATCAAACGGAATGGCTGTTGTTGTTGCACCAAGAAATTGTAATGTAAACGAACCACCAACCGCGTTCGCGTGTTGAATTGTCCTGGATACAATTTTGGAAAACATGCCTGTCAAAAGTTCGCCGTCAACAATGATTTGTGGAATATCACTAATGGCACTCACAAAAGTTGCGTTCCAAGTGAAACCACCACCGTCATCTGGCATTACAGTCCGAGTAACCTGAACTTCACCAAGACGAGCAAGCCCCGATTCAATAATCTGTTTGACGAGCCTTGGGGATGCGTTCCATGGAATTGGGCGGGTTGTTTCATTTTTGCAGGACAAAGTATAACCGCCACCTAAATTTTCACCTTCGCCAACTGTTGTTGTCCATGTTTGTATTTCATCAATGTCTGTAGCATTGATCTTCAACGTATGCGAATACACGGCGCGGGTTCCACTGCCCAACCCACCACGATCGTTGACGCCGATCCCACTTGCGCCGGCGGTTCCTCCCCAACCAGACCAACCACCTAAGGTGCCAGGTTGAACGGTCAGGCTGCCGTGCCAAATTATATTTGTGCGAGATAAAATGATTAAAGGATGTTCTCCATCAGCAGTAACGTTGGCATCTACGGCAAGATCGATAAAAAGAAAGTTAAAGACGGCAACGTCTACTTTTCCAAGACCTTCGTTTGGGGTTGAGTGTGTACCGTTTGCAAACCATTGCCCATTTACATAGACGGCTGCATATGGAGCACCCGTCCGAAAATGAACAGTAGATAGGTTAGCAAGTGGACCAGACAGGGGGTAATCAAACGTATTGTAATGTGCACCGCGAATTGTATTTCTGGCTACTCGAGACGAATCAACGGTCCACCCATACGTGCCTGCTTTTGGATCTTCAAAGTCAGCTGCAAAGTTGGCATCTGTCCGCAGTCCACCGGCGAAAGCTTGCGTGGCAAAATAGTACCTCGGGTGGGTGTCGTTGTATTCAACGACAAATCTGTTTCCACGATGGGTGGCCATGTCTCTTTCTCTAATATTCGGAGATGTCACATATTGCGTGTGATCAATCACACTGTGGGTGATCGAGACGAGAAAAGTGGTCACTAGTAACTGGAACGACAACATCTTTTTTTGAGTATAAATTGCAAAAAAACAAACGATCTGATTCGCTGATTTTTCTTTGTGTTCAGTAATCGCAAAATTGCTGGCCAGGCTGGCTGTTTTTTTGCAGTTTCCCTGCCTGTGTAAAGTTGTAACTCCTAAAAAACAGCTGGCAACTTGTTGTGTTGAAGTCAAGTTAGTACTTAGCTGTAGCAACCAACGGAAAAAAATCAGGAGTTTCTGTTTCACCATTATTTCCTTGTCCTCAACTAGTTGTTTCTTTGAACTTATTGTACCACTTTATAATACTGCGTCAACACCAACGACGTATCCTTTGCATTAAAAAACCCTTGCGGTTATAAAATCTACCTGTCTTTTTGTCCCTCTTCCCTTGCCCTTTATCATGTCCAAAAAAAGTAAAGTTTCACCTGCTGCCAAAGTGTCAGCCCGAGGTCAACTTTCAAAGCTCTCTAAAATTACCATCCCGGGCAACAAACAAGTACCAATTGTGTTGCGTGCAATATTTTCCAATTACGATGTAGATGCCAGTGGTAGTATCAGCAAAAAAGAAATGGCTGCTCTTGTCATGGATTTACAATCGCTTCTTCCTGGTACACCTGCTCATTTGAAACATTGTGCAAACGTCGTCTCTAAAATTGCGATGGCTGCACTTGATATTGATGGTGGTGGTACTATTGACGAAGATGAATTTGTGGAGTGGTGCCAGTCCAATCTGTTTTTGACTGCGGAAGACCGAGCTACGATGTTGGTGTCCAATATGGATCTCAGTCAATTTATTACAGCATTAGAAATGTGTGTCAAAATGCAGCTTGCTGGTATTGGGTACGTTTTTTTTATTTTCTGGTATTTTCTCATTTATTTGAACTGACAGATTTTCTTGGTGTTTCTTGTGTTCGTTGCGACTACTTTCAGGCCATACAATTATTATACTCCTCCTCCCCCGTCGTGCACAGAAAAATGGTGCACAACCAAATTATTCCGGATCTGGTGTGCTCTCTTTTGGTTCGTGTTCATTATCGCTGGAGGTTTGGTGTTTTTATTTGTAATTATGCCACTCTTGCCATCAAAAGCAGGTTCTCGTACAAAAAAACCAGCCGAAGCATCCAGTCCTGCCCCCGCTGGAGAAGGTGCAATAGCGGATGGGTCCACTCCAGCTGGTTCAAGAAGACAGCTTGTGCGTAATGGGTTACGACCAGAATCAAGATTGCAGTACATACAGAGAATACCTGAAAATCAAAAATGGGACAGCATTTTGGAGGACAAGACAAATGCTGTTAGAAAAGACAAACAACAAAGTTATCGTGCAGCAACGTTTTATGGAAGCCTTGCCCGTGTGAGAAATCTTTTGAAGAGATTGTATTGAAAGGTGTGAGAGAGGAACTGGGTTGTGTGCTGGTGTGCTGGTACCCCGTTCTGTGTAAAGTACAGAAGAGTAAAGAGTACCCGGGTACAACCCGCTGAAAGCTGAAAGAGAGATTGAAAGAGATAGACAAAGACAAATAATGTACAAATTTTTGATTTATTTACATGTATGTACATTCACATTTTCGTTACATGTAGGTACAATTGTACTACATGTACTGTAAATTTATTCTACAAGTAAACTGTAAATAATTCAGAAATCACAGAGTACCCGGTACCGCTGGACCAAGTTTTTACAAATGACTCCTACCTGTACCAGTACTGCAACCCACTCCTTTTCTTCGGCCTTCCAACACTTCGAACGCCATCAACAGCGTACACAGTTGTTGT
>Ga0115007_10002438_pt1 | contig 11463 bp, 19 predicted proteins | sample ArcOceMetagenome_2_FD_87166 | JGI IMG/M metagenome (GOLD analysis project Ga0115007, IMG submission 87166) | Marine eukaryotic phytoplankton communities from Arctic Ocean - Arctic Ocean ARC135M Metagenome | ecosystem: Environmental > Aquatic > Marine > Oceanic | place: Arctic Ocean | collected... | reverse complement strand
ATAACGCTGGTGTTCAAACAAGCGTTGCAGGTGTATTTGTCTCTTGTTGACTTAAGTTGGCAGCCAATATGAGCCCACTGACCACACTGTTCACAACCCAAGACGTCAGAATCGTCAGGTTTTGTATGACAGTCTGTACATATCCAATCCTCTTCATCCCAACAATTGGAACACAAATGAACGACTTTGTCACCCCGTGAACAGCTAACCATACTAGCACTCGTAGGACGCGTGTGCCCGGTACATCCATGACATTTAAATGGTGCAAACTGATTGTAAACACGCGTGGTCTGTCCATGACACGGGGTTTGCCATTGTTTGATAGATAGCATTATTATTAGTTTTCGTTTTTAATTTAATTTAATTTTGGGATTTTTAATTTAAACTTTTAGTTTGAACAAAAAGAAGACAGTGGTGTCCACAGTGGTGTTCGTGTTCACAGTGGTGTTCGTGTTCACAGTGGTGTTCAAGATTCTCCCATGTTACGCGCTCCCAGTCCCGACGTAACATTTTGTCAATAATCTCTGATAAACTTCACACGGTTGTTTGTTTTTGGACCGTTGTATGTTTTGTGACTGTTGTAATTGGTGCGCGCACCCCCGCAACAACACAGACAGTGTTTTGCAATTTCTATGATTTTTCGTCCAATTCACACAGCGGTGGTGTTCTATTGTTGGTGGCATTTCTGACTAGAAGAGTGTCTTTATAGACTAGTGGACAAACGTTTGTTCTATAGGTAACCAATGTGTCGCCGAACTTTATTTTGGGCGAGACACCGCATGCTGGAGCATATTTTGAACGACTGGATGGTGTCTATTTTTATAAAAATCCTTCATGTCTCTGTCCATTAAATCAAGCGTCAAGTGTACCTCTTTGATGTAAATGGCGACAACTTCTGCCATCGTACCGGTTGACTTCAGCAGGCGTTGTTTGGACTCTTCAGTGGTTGTGTCTCGTAAAGGCATTTGTAAATCATGAATCCACTGGTATGTTGTGTTGATCAGCCCTCGCATAGAGTTCCAATCAAATTGTCGACTTGACAGCAATTGTTCAAAAAAAGGCACGTCCAATTGTTCATGGATACGTTGATACGTCTTGCCATTTTTTTTGACGTGCAACGCGAGTCTGTCCCGTATTTCTGAATATAATAAGACAACATAACCGTGTTCTTCAGTTTCAATGGATTGTTTGATGGTATCATAAAAAGCGTTGTGAAATTGTTCGTGTAATTGTTCGTGTAATTGTTCGTGTATTTTTTTATCCATCGTTCGATTGAAACAACAGAACTTATATAATTATTTTTTGTTTTTATCTACTTCCCCACTGTCCCTACTATTCTGCTTGTCTTTTTGACACCGAATAATATTTTTGACAACGATTACGATGGTGATTTAAACCATAATACAGAAAATCAGATGTACGTAATTTAACATGTTTGCACAAAGATATTAAGATTTGCTCTTCGTGTTTGTGGACAAACACCTCTGACCAGGACTCGTTGCTTATAGAGCGCGTCAAAGCTCGGAACATTTCGAAAGCTTTTTGTAGAACGAATCGTTGTTTGGCCACATTTAAACAGTTTCGAGTAATGGGTGTCCACATTTCTGCCCAATATTCTTGGAAATCATTGGGCATTTGAATCGTTTCTGCGTGTTCCATGAATGCTAGAACTACCTCTGACATTTTTTGTTTGTTTCTCCAGATGTATGACAAAAGAAACCCATGTGAGTAACATATGTCCAAATCGCTGTCACTGGCGCCAGCGGTTCCCACAACTCAAGCAATTTGCAAATAATGTCATAGGCTCGTCCGCGCCTCTTGTCTGTTTCTCGTAGTAATCGACGGTGTTTTGTTTACATTTCCCACACTGGAGGACTGAATCTGTTATATCAATTGTACGCTCGATATGTCTTGGATAGACTTCTTTGACCCATGTATTACGACGTTGGCCTTCTTCGTGCGACACAAACCATAACTCCGGAGCTTGGATTAGTTCTTCCAAAGTAAAGTGGTCCGTGGCCGACGGATTTTCTGCGTAATGTGCACAAAACTGACGGGCGTGTTGGTTGGGTGTTTTAGATGTCAAACAATATTGATGTACATTCTTAGCAATCTGTTTTGGTAATGCTGAATATAAAAATAGTTTCATTGTCTTATTGTGTTATAATATCTATTTTATAGTCCATATAGTCTCTACACAAGTGTAAACATCACAATTAAGGGTAATATGGTGCAATCAACCAACATCCTAAATATTTCCAGTTTGCAAAAAGTAATGATTTGTTTGTAGTATACAAAGTCCAAAAAACAGGGCAGTATAAATGCCCACATTGTTATTAAAACAATCACAGGGACAACAAAGACAAAATCTTGTTGGATTCCGTTTGAATGGAAGATTATAGCGGTAAGTGTGTATGCTTTAATCCCATTGGCTATCATAAATGGAGACCATACAATGTTGCTGTTGATATGTCGCTGTTGATAAGAATGTAATTTTTCCATGCATAAATAATCGTTATCATCGATAAATTTATCTTGAAATTTTATATCATATTGGTTTTGATTTTCAGCAATGCCTGCTTGCCAATCGGCAATAATCATTAACGTTACAATAAATAACAACGAGGAGTCAACACTCATTAACATGGCTAGTAGACCGAAGAGGGTAGAGCATGTTACCCATCCGAATATAGTACGTACTGTATTGTACCCACGTACGTACATAATGCGGACGTCGCACCAAAAACGACTATTTTCTGCACCCCAACCGCCCATTTTTACATTCATAAATTTGACAATGTACATGTTTGTCGTTACAAACAACGATATGATGGATATCCAACGAATGTTGATACCGTATTTTATCACTGGTTCGCGCATAAATGAGACTGAACACGCGCATATACTAAATGCTGCTAACCAAACCGCTGTCAATTGGTGTAGTTCACGCAGTTTGAGAGTATCTTGTTTGATTCTACACCTTGTTCCCAACGAACCGAAAATATGAATTGGAGGGGTATCTGGAGTTCCTACCAAAGAATCAGTTTCCGGCTCGGGTGCTTCACAGTCGTCCATATTTTATTATTAAAAACCCATACTTTATAGTTTATATTGTTAGTTTGAATTCATTAATGTATACAGTGCATTCGGTGTTGTATGTAGTGGAGATACTGTTTTCAAAAATCCGAGACGTTGCAATGCAGTTACGCAAAATTCCGAACAAAAATAAGTTTCATATTGCTTTTGGGGTTCGGAATTCGACCAGGGTATCCATGAACACAGTGCACCGGACGCGTCGTAATCTTTGCCGAGCTCTTCAATGCTAAACTTCAGTATTTCTAAAGACTGTTCTTTTGTGACAGGGTCGACGTGTTTTATTTCTGATATAACAGTCGTTTCATTGGGTATTTGATACCAAGAATCGTGCGTGACGTCCGTCAAAACACGAACCGTCATGGGTGTTCCCCAAAGAGCGGCAAACGCGAGGGTTAAGGTTTCAGACTTTTGTGCAGCGTCACGAAATCCGGTTGCAAAAAAATTGGATTCAATTTGGTGCAAAATGCGCTGACAATCTTCGGGCGCGTATTTACCTTCTTGTGCAGATTGATAAATGAGTTTGACGACTTCCATGACTTCCTCGGGGGTGGTATGTACTACTAAATCACAATGGCAAAATTCACCCGCCGTCATCCACGTCACAAATTTATTGAAAGGACTGGAAAAATAATCTCGAGGACGAAAGAACGTAATCGACAACATCATAAATGACCCACTCTAATATAAATACTCTCTTGTGGTAAAATATAAATGGGAAATAAATGTTGGCAGCCAAAAGCGACGCCGGTCATCGAATGCATTCAGGGATTACAAAGGATCGAAAAAACACTGCAAAATCTCATTGACAAATATTCGAAACAAATACAAGACCAGACCAGAATGGCCAGAGTTAAAATGTACAACAAACCAGATGCTATGCAACACATCAGAACTATCCAAATTATTCGACTACACAAGCAAAGGATGGTCGACCGTTTGACGAATTGTATCGCAAAAAGATATCAATTAGAGTCTTTAAACGTCACGAAAATGCATATAGAGGCTGTCAAAAACACGTCGTCTACATTTCGACAGTTTCTACAACAAAACGACGTCGACAGGGTCTCTCGATTACAAGATACCCTCGCAGAAATGATTGACGACGCTTGCGAAATCAACGATGTCTTGCAACAGCCTTTGGGTTCCGATGACATTGATGAAGATGAATTGGAAGGGGAATACGAAGCTTTGTGCAACGAAATCCAGATACCGAATATGCCAGAGGCACCCAGTGGTAAAATTTCAGAAACAAAGCGATTGTTACAATCCGAGACGGAATTTGAGGTAATTCCACTACATTAAAAAAAATGATTACACTTTTAAACTTCCCTTGTCCTTTGCACCAGATATCTTGTTTATGGAACTGTCTACCTATTCTCCATCTTCCGCGTCGTCTGAGTTAACTGAAATTGGTGACGCGGTGTTTCATCACTATCCAGAAAACCGTCCGAAAGTATTGTCCATTGTCGACCACGCTGACTATAGAGTCACTTTGAAGCGAACGTGTTTGTTGGGAACGTGTGTGTTTGGAACGTGTTTGTTTGGAACGTGTGTGTTGGGAACGTGTCTGTTTGGAACGTATGTGTTTGGAACGTGTGTGTTTGGAACGTGTTTGTTTGGAACGTGTTTGTCTGAAACGTGTTTATTTGGAACGTGTTTGTTTGGAACGTGTTTGTTTGGAACGGGTGTGTTTGGAGGCGCTTTCGTTTTTCGGGCGTGTGACGTTGTTAGAATTGAAGACGAGAAACAACTCCTATGGATGTTACATCGCTTATTGGCATATCAGAATGTCCGCGAGGATTCGTCTGCACTAGTGTTCGACGTGGAAGTGTAATTGTCGGAAGGATTTTGTGTTAGATTAAACGTTTGTTAAAAAAAAAATAGATGTTTAACTGTATATATCCCTCTAAATATTCTAAATAGTAATTCCTATTGCGTGCTTGTTAGGCAGATGAACTACTGGTCCCAGTAGTTTGTCTATGAGCTGGTCGACCAACTCCTCGTCATCGTCATCGGAGTCTTTTTCGTCAACGATTGTTGTTGACGAAAACGACTCCGATTTTGACGTAGATTCATTAAACATATCGTCAAGCATATCGTCAAACATGACGTTGTTGAATGATGTGGGGTTGTCGATGTTCCACCAGTCAAAGGTGTTGTCTGGTATCAGTGTGTTTGCATTGTCAACACACTCACCAGAGTTCAGTCGTTCCAAAGGTATCAGTGAAGAATCGCGCTTCAAAACAAGAGGTGACATTTTACGTTTTTTTTTCGGAGATTGTTTACCGCCGTATTTGCGCTTTTTACGAGCTTTGACCATCGTAGAAGGAGGGGTAGGCGGACTTGTTACCAACGAGCGGACATTATGCTTCTTTTCCACCCCATTCTCCCACTGTACGATGGCACGTTTGTTTGTCATGTTGACAAAACTTATGATTTCTCCTTTGAGACCGGCGTATTGGTAATTATTACCTATTGGGTTACCGTGGTACACATAGTCGCCTTTCACCATGTCAGTTTGTCTACGAGACGATTCTGAATCATTTACCCTCTGTGGGTATGCCATACCATTGGTCTGTGTGTTCATATTGGTAGGAGTGTTCATCTTTTATTGTTTGATAATGTTTTTTAAACTTAACGTAGAATTTTTTAAACTAAATGAAGAGTTTTTTTTTTAAACTAAATGAAGAAAAAATTCTATTTTGTTTAAATTTGATATTCTTTTGTGCTGTGAAGTATAAATATCCATATCCTAAATAGAACAATGTCTACGTCTCCCGAGAGACGATTTGCAACGTCGCCCAAGCATGAACTTCTCAAAAAAGTGTTCAGTAGACCAGTACTAACGGTGAGTACATCCCGTAGAAAGAGTACATCTTCTAGAAACCTGTCGTTATTGGAACATAAAAACCGTCAAATGACGTCCCGAGACAAACAACGAGTTGACAATATAGAAGAGCAGTACAGTGAAATGTCGTCCGAATTGAATAAAACGCGTGAAAGAGTCGATTCCATTTCTAAGAAATTGGATTTTCTGATTGAACACCTTTGTAAAGATACAATGTTTACAATGGATGATATATAGATGGATAATATATAGAAGTATTTACTTGATTGTTTTTTTTATAAAATGCAAGCTGAGAGAGTACAAGTGTGTTCTAAGAATTTAATAAAGCGTGGTATTACATGGTCTAAATTTGTACCATTGGAACAAGAAGCTTCAGTCCACGACATTTTGCGGTTATTTGCTCTTTTTTTGTTGGATGGTACGCGTGCACCAGACGAAACATTACAAAATTGTTTCGAAGTTCTCCTGAATAGTGAAGATGAATGCATGTTTGTCTTTATGCGACGTGGTCTTGAAACAGCAGCGGGTATATTGCGGTCTAGCAAACCTTTGTGTTCGTCACGGGAACAGGAACTCATGAAAATAGTTGGCCATACGCAACAGTGGAATGTACCGCTGTGGACATGGACAGAGGACCATCATGAACTGTTACAATCTATGGAAAGACAGTGTCGACGCAACGACATGAGGGGTGTGTGCATGGGTATTTGGTGTTATCGATGACCCATTGGGTGTCCAGTAGGATTGCGTTTATATAATTCCTGAGCATGATAGTGTTCTTCTATAGATAATGCCCATTCTTCCCATTGAATGAGGTGGATTTCCTTTTGTGACATTTTTGAAACTTCGGTTTCAATGTCAACTTCTGTAGTAGACATTTTACTTTCAAAGTAGTGCATTAATCTGGATCAAGACTAAATCCAGGGTCTCATAAAATGAATTTTTTCATAAATATTTTAAAATATATTTTTTAACATCAGTGGGTAAAATTGAATTCCTAAAAACCAGTAAAAGATGTCCAACCACGGACCATTTTGGTTTATGTCCCGACCATACTGGTGCATACACCGAAGGAGTTAGTGTAAGATGGAACCCACAGGGATAAACCCGTGGTAGCCTCGGAGTTGTCCTTTGGTTTATAATAGCATCACATGGAATATTACAAACACCATATGTTACAAAGGGATTCATCTTAAATTCTGTTGTCCAATATTGGGGGGGTATCACTATTTTATAATACTGGTCAACACGCATTCTTTTGAAACTGGTTCAACGTCTCCGTACTAAATACATTTTTGTAGATTTACCGTCGAATCCAGTGGCCATTTCTATAATGTTGCGTCTGGTACTTGGGCACGCACGCGCGGTCTCCGATTGTGTCACAGGATGGGGTGATGTTCGATGTAACAAATACCGTACAGTCAAATACGTCTTGAACTCAGGGCACCACGAACTTGTAATACGTGTATTTGGTTATATTAAATACATTTTTGTGGATAAGGTTTACCATCATACCCATGGGCTCCCCACCGCTGCAGAGTCGCGATGTGCTCTGGCACTGGCGACGGCGGCTCTGTGGAACGTCCGTACCACATAATGTACGAGCCGTAGGCATGTCCCAACCACACACGGTCGAACTGTTCTGTGTATAGATTGTAGTTTGGTTTGTTAAAACAAGGGTATTCGGCGATGCGCCATCGATGGGTTGCATTATTGTCGTATTGTTCCTCGTCTTTGAACGTCAACCCTTGGCGTCTATACTCAATGCCTACTTGGTCGAACCACATGCCTAGAGTTAATTGACGCCCCTCGTGTCTCAAAACATGGGGAGACGACCATGGATGGACATGTATAATGCCATCGCAATGCGTATGGACTCCTGCATGTGGCCATAATTTGGTGTACGCGATATTGCCTGGAATTCGACAACTGTCTTCCTTCTGTTCGTACAAAATGTCTTCTTTATAAGGGCGGTCGTGTTCTGCTTGCAATGCAATACCATTGACCCAAATAGACATGGCCATGTGTATGTGGTCACCCGCCACCGGTCTCGCGGAGACAGAGACCCCATCTGTCAAACTCTGCGTCGGTGTGCGCTTATGCCCATCGCGTTTCCACAGGATAATCTTGTCGCGTCCAATGTTATATTGTTTGCTGAATTGAGAGATGGCATTTGACGCCGACCAAGCTCGGATGGGAATACTATCATGAACATGAACAGTGCGAACAAACGCATTTATTAGAATGTATATACTAACAAATACAACTACAACTACAAAATGTATCCACATTATATTATTTTCGACTACTTAAATAGACTAAGCATTAAAAAAATGGGACAAACCTGGTTTATGTATGGCCGTGACAGACAAGACAACTGGACAGAACCGTTGTATAGTACAGTAGCACAAGCTTCTGATATTGAATTTCATATGGGCCGGTTCAAACACAAAGTGTTTGAGTTTGCGTTGGATGAGCTAGATATTATTAAACTATATTTGTATCATGGTTGGACAAGACATGTCAAGGTTTGGTTTCAAGAAGATACACTCAAAATACAGTTTTTATCCACAGAATCCAAAAAAGCTTGGGAAACCTGCAAGTGTTCGAAGAAGGGAAAAGAATTTGACAACAAGTATACGCACATCTCAGTCGCAGACGAATGGATTTTATATTTTAAGAGGTGCCCACCAACCCCTGAAGATTAATATCTTTCCGCCAAAACATTTTAGAAACGGATGTCTTTTCTATTGAAAATGGAATATCAACATCACATGCAATTTCTACATAGTGTTTGAGATGTACCGACTTCACCGAAGCCGGACCCACATGTGAACGCTGTTGTACATATTCACCCACATCTCCACGCAGATGCATGGTCACGTCAATACATTTAGAAATATCAAAGGACCATTTGCCGGGTTCATGCTGCTCCCATGAGACAGAAGGGTCGTTCCAATCGATTTGAAACGTCATTGGCGATGTCACATTGAGACGAATGGTTTCTTCTGCTGACGGTGCCAGTGTCCACTGTAGTTTGTCATAGGTAGGTCCGTACGTCATTAATTGCCAAAATTCTTGAACCCATTCTGTAATCGAGGTGGCTTGTGATGAAATATTACCGGTGGCATGTGCTTGTCCTAATGGTTGTAATCGCATTGGCGATTCAGGCGTAAATGAAAAAGTAGCAGGCAATCCAGTATGATTTATAATACATAAACGAGTAGAGCAATTTAGAATAGACATTTGAATTTAGTTTAATTATTTATATAGGTCATCTCGTGAACTAAAGGTTGCGAAGCGTCTGAAAGTTGCGCATGTCATCAATAGTGACGGTGTCGCGTTTGGCAAGACTGGCTACAATGGCCGCCCCTGTAAAAATATTCGTTAGTTCGCTCTCAGCAGCTGACTGTAACGCTCTCACTGCATCCGCGTTGAAACGAAGACGTTGTGACGAATGATGGGCGGCTTCTTGGGTCACGATACGTTTAAACGTAGTTCTGGGCAAAATAGGCGTAGTCTGTTCACGAAGTCCTTCCACTTCTCTTTGAGCACGGCGCTCTTTGCGAGTCATCTTGGCAGATTGATTTTGAGTAGTTTTCTTGATTTGGAGTGCGGCAGACATGTTTGTTTTAATTTCCGTCCCTATATACCACGTTTCAATTGTTTCTTGGATTATGTGCAACATTTTTTGCTTAATACTGGTCTCTGTATTAATCGAATCGGGACCGCTTCAACATTAGAACCTTTTGGCGAGTCCACTGTATTATTTAAACATCGTAGAAAAAGTTTTTTTGTGGAAGCTGCTTTTCGTGCAGAACATGTCCCAGTCACAATGTTCCACCCTTGGCGCGTCCAGGGTTTAATTGTGTTGTACACGTCGTGGGTCACCAGAGGCTTTAAATCTATTTTGTTACCAATAACTGCCACGACCTCCGGTTTACAGTGTTCTAAATCACGAAAGCATTGGACAACGGATACCATCGCATTCCTATCTGTTAAATCATAAATAATAAATACAATGTTTGAATCACGCACGTAAGAACGCATAAGTGAGCGAAATCGTTCAGACCCCGCGGTGTCCCATAAGGTTATATAGGCTGTTGTGTTGTTAAAAGAGATGGTCATCGTAAAAAAATCGATACCTAACGTTGTCCTCACATCTTTTGTAGACAACCCCAATATAGAATGAATAAAAGAAGTTTTACCCACGCCGAAATTTCCTATAAAACAACATTTAATTTTTTTCCGAAAGTATGACATTACAACAACCCTACAGCCTAAATACTCGCCTTCCAAACTAACCACGCCTTCGATGCCAAATCCACCAATGACTCGTCCTTCACAATTATACGGGTCCAATATTCACAGTAGCGAGCCGTCAACAACGTCGAGACAGAACGTCGTGTCATCGAAAAACATTTGTTAGGATTGTCCGAATCATAAAACTTTAAATTGTCCATGGGGTGACCATCGGCTTTGCCAATAAATCCCACACAGGAAACGTCAACTATCACAGAATCCACATCTAAATCCTCCACCATTGCAGCGACTGTCGCCGCAGTCGGGGGTATTGCCCAGGGCTTCGGACGCTTATCCGTCACCACCACCTTGTACAATTGTCTCTCGTCGATGCGCTGAATAATTTCGCGTGATTTACGCATATCTTCAGACTTGGAACGTCGAATCGCGTCCAATATTGTATCGTCGTACTGCAAAAAACGGTCCAAATCGGTAATCGATTCTTCGATAGGAAGGCCGCTGAATCGAAGGGTGTCGGAGACCATGTAGTGGATTGCCACCACCGCAGAGTGACGGTAGACCGTCGTGTGTAATCGGTAACGTGTCTGAAACAAATTGTAGATGTCTTCATATACCTTGTGGTGATAACAAATACAGCCACCAATGACTCGTGCAGCGTTAATAATACGCATCGTGTCGGTATCAAAACCACCTTGTGACAGACCACACGCGCGCGCATCACGTTTAATATATTCCAACTTGTCCACGTCCAGATGATTGATTTGATTCGCCACGATATGGTACAGAAAGCCTTCTTGTCCCTTGGCGGGAGCAATTAACGATTGGACAAACGCAATCTCTTCCGGCGAATAGTCAAAGGTGGCTTTTTTGAGCAGTCGGTCCACTATGGCGACAGACCGTTGTTCATGATGCGCCATCGGTGAAGTCGTGTTTTGGAGAAAGACATCGTCAAAAAGATGTGAAAACGGACCATGGCCTACGTCATGCAATAGACCGGCCAACTGTACCAACAGAATTTGACGTGGTGTGATATTCAATTCCGGTTGTTTTTTTTTTAAACGAGATGCCATGCGCCCAGCCAAGTAGGCCACAGAAATAGAATGTTCGAAACGTGTATGGGTAGCGCCCAGCCAGACCCAATGAGCCGTCGCTAGTTGTCGCAATCGTCGTAATCGTTGGAACTCGGACGTGTTTATAATGTCGACAATTTCAGGACCGAGCTCATACTCTCGATGAACTGGGTCGAATATAGTCGT
>Ga0115007_10002436_pt1 | contig 11466 bp, 9 predicted proteins | sample ArcOceMetagenome_2_FD_87166 | JGI IMG/M metagenome (GOLD analysis project Ga0115007, IMG submission 87166) | Marine eukaryotic phytoplankton communities from Arctic Ocean - Arctic Ocean ARC135M Metagenome | ecosystem: Environmental > Aquatic > Marine > Oceanic | place: Arctic Ocean | collected... | reverse complement strand
GTACATAGCTCAGTCGGTAGAGCATTGGACTTTTAATCCACAGGTCTTGGGTTCAAGCCCCAATGTACCTATATTTTTGTATAATATAAATGATAATTTTAAATATAAACTATATTTTGAATATTGTTGTGACTTTATTTTTGATTGGCGTATTAGGTCTAGTTTTAAATAGAAAAAATATCTTAATAACAATAATGTCAATTGAACTAATGTTATTAGCAATAAATTTAAATTTTGTTATTTTCTCTATTTATTTAAATGATATTACAGGCTATATATTTGTCTTATTCATATTAACGATAGCTGCTGCAGAATCTGCGATTGGACTAGCTATATTAACTATATATTACAGACTGAAATATACAATTAGAATGGATAAAATTAAAAACGTTAAAAGTTAAATCTACGGAAACGACAGGATTTGAACCCGCAATCTTCGGCGTGACAAGCCGACGCTTTAACCATATTGAAGCTACGTTTCCTACGTGAAGTGCTTTTTAAATATTTGAAATACTTTCATATTAATAATATAAGATTTAATTATGAATTAGAATTTAAAAATGATTCAAAGAAAAATTATTGGAAATATAACACCCCTCTTATAGAGTATTGTGAAACATTAGGGATTAATATCCCACATTATTGTTATCATAAAAATTTATCTATTTCAGGAAATTGCCGTATGTGCCTTATAGAATTAAAAAACGCGCCAAAACCAATCGTATCGTGTGCAATGGATGCAAAATCGTGTTTAGCTAGCGGAGATATTTTTACAAATAGCTATTTGGTTAAAAAAGCTCGAGAAAACATTTTAGAATTTCTTTTGTTAAATCACCCACTAGACTGTCCTATCTGCGATCAAGGTGGTGAATGTGACTTACAAGATCAATCGCTTTTTTTCGGTTTGACTAAAAAAAGATTTTACAATTTTAGACGAGTAGTTATTAATAAAAATATTGGACCTATCGTCAAAACAGTTATGTCTAGATGTATTCACTGTACTCGGTGTGTACGTTTTGCAAGTGAAATTGCAGGAGTTGATGATATAGGTATGTTTGGAAGAGGTCTACAAAGTGAGATTGGTACGTATGTTGAAAAAGTTTTTCAATCAGAATTGTCAGGTAACGTGATTGATCTTTGTCCTGTTGGAGCTTTAACTTCAAAACCTTACCCATTTCTTAATAGAAGTTGGGAGTTAAAAAATGTTAATTTTATTGATTTTTCAGATGGGTTTTGTTTACCTACTCAAGTCTGTATAAAGAATAATCAAGTAATAAAAGTTTTACCTGGTTATGATAAAACTACTAATAGCACAAATTGGATATCAGACAAAACCAGATTTTCTTTTGATAGTTTGTTTTCACCAGAGAAAATTGTACATAACTTTATCAATTATAACAAAGAAAGAATGTTCACCAATTTATCTTGGAAAAAATTATTTAAAGAACTTTTTTACGCAATATATTTCCAAGTTCACTTGGCCAAACACTTTTTTAAACCAAATCAAATAACAATCTGTCTAACTCAAAATATAAGTTTGGAAGTGTTAAGCTTGTTGACTATTTTGTCTAACAAATACAATTTTTTTAAACTTAGACAATCGGAATCTTATCAAGTAAATAATCATTTTGAATATAATTATTTATTAAATTCTTCCGTAGACGCAGCAAAACTTGCGACAACAAATACCTGTGTATTGATAGGTGTAAATACCAGATACGAGGGGTTTGCGTTAAATCTAAAACTCAGGTCTAGATTTTTAAAAGGTAACTTTAATGTAGTTACTTTGGGATCATTAGTCGACTTAACGTTTTCTTATACAAATTTAGGTAATAATTTTAAGATTCTGACTTCACTAGCTGAAGGTAATAATCTTTTCTGTCAAGAATTTTGTAATTCTTTGAACCCTATTTTAATTTGTAGTTCTGAGATGTTCAAAAGGAAAGACTCTTCTAATTTAACTATTGCTTCTCAATTCTTAACAAAACACATAAGTCGTTATTCTTTGTCGAAGACTGATAATAAATTAAACGTTTTAAATTCTACTGTTAATAAAGCAGGAACTGCAAGTTTAAACATTCTTAAAACTATAAATAGTAAAGACGTTCAAAATTCAGTAGGTATTTATTTTTTAAATAATTCATTTAAAACTACTGCTATTAAAAAACTTTTAAATTTAAAATTGCTTGGTTTTTTTAGAAAACACACGCATGAAAATAAGGTGTTAATAACGCAAAGCACTATTTTAGAAAACGAAACGATATCGGGGTTAAAAAAAAACTTTAGAATACAGAAACATGTGAACCTACCTAACACGGTGTTTTTCGAGACTGCGGAAACGTATCTGAACACCGAAGGAAGTATTAAAAAAACTGTTAAAGTAATCTCTCCTACGGGACAGACAAAAAGTAATTGGCAAATCATACGGAAAATATTTGCTTATTCAAAAAGAATGTTACTTGTCCCAAACTTAGTACCTAACAATAAACTTGTTTTCAATTGTAACAATGTCAATTATTTCAAAAATTATATAGGATTTCATCAATACGCTACTTGTAACTTAAATAATTTGTCTTTTAATTTAGTTAAAGATGTTGTTGAATTAGACTCAGTTTCTCAGTCTTATAAATACAAGCGGAAGAAAGTATTAAATACCAAGCTTAAATACTGGCTAGATGATTTCTATACTGGTGGTAAAGATGGACATAGTTCATACTCTTCTACAATGATACAGTGTTCAAAATTTTATCAACTAAATAATACGAATTTTAGTAATGAAATTTATAAGATTATCTAATAATCCGAAATAACAAAAACAAGTGCTACTATAAAGACTTTTTTTAAGCCAAGTCTTTGAAGACGCCGAGTGACGACTTGCTTATTTAGTTTTACTTAATTCCAAATATAAATATTTAAATTACTTCACACCGACGAACTCATCTGAGAAAATGGTAAATAAAACTATAATAAAATCTTTGGTTATTGAAATCGAAACCATTATTATGCAGGTTTATAACCTTAAAATTTATGTTAGTGTTGTTTTATATAAAAAGAAAAATTGAACTTGTGGTTTCTAAAACCACGACCTGATACTTTAAATGAGATAAGTTATGATCACTTAAATACCAAGTTGTATCTTTTAATGATACCCCGTAATAACATTTATGTACAAATTTTGGTATATTTGAGCTATTTCTAAAACGGGAGTTTGAGATTTGTTACAATTAAACCGGGATTTTGGCTTCATAAATATTACGAGTTATAATACTCGTAATATTTATCTTTAAAAACCACATTTAGCTATATTTGCTAGCTATGAAAAGGTTTTTTTGAATATAACAAAAAGATTATCATGATACTTCAGTCTGTTGTTTGAAATAAAAATTTTGGAATAAAAGGATTCGAACCTTTGGATATTCGTACCAAAAACGAAGGCCTTACCAGCTTGGCTATATTCCACCAATATAAAAAGAATTACTAACTCAAAAAAATTTGATTAACTTTTTTATATATAAATATACTATAATACGTACTTGCATGTCCAAAAGCATTCAATTAGATAGAAAAACTAAAAGATGGTTATCAAATACATATTCTAATAAAATTTTGATAAGGATTTTATATAGTAATTGTTTTTAAATAACATTTAAACTTGAAAATATGCCAAAGAAAGGATGGGATTCGAACCCACGGTATAATTTTAAATATACAAAGATTTAGCAGATCTTCACTTTAAACCTCTCAGTCACCTTTCTTTACTATTAGAAAGAAAATAAAAAATATTTTTATTTTTAGTTATAATTTATCGAAATATCCTTAACGGGATTTGAACCCGTGTTACCGCCGTGAAAGGGCGGTGTCCTAACCCCTAGACGATAAGGACCTTCTAGCTAAAAAAAGCTCTCACATCTTTTCATAAACTATTTGAAAAATTAAAAACACATTAAACAGAGCAAAAATTGTTTAACTTATGTCCAAAGCCCCAATAAAATACACATAAATATACCCAACTCCTAATTCAAATATAAAGTCAATCATAGCCCAAAGCCCTACTACATCTAACTGACTTATTGCATTAGTCCAAGGAATTAAAAACATTGTTTCGATATCAAAAACTATGAATAAAATAGCTACCAAGTAAAATTTAACATCAAAAACATGACGCGCATCTTCATAAGGTTCAAAACCACATTCATAAGTAGATAGTTTCTCAGTTTCTGGGTTTTGAACTGCAAAAATATAAGATAATGAAATAATTACAATTGATAGCAAAATCGCAACAAATAAAAAAGTTAAGATAACAGTATATTCAACATAAAATAAAAAATCATTGACATACAAATCAAAACCAAAATTAAGAAATTTAGAAAATAAAAAAATAGGAAAATCGTATACTGCATCAGTAGAAAAAGATGATATCATTTTTAATTTAACTTAATTACCAAGAAGATTTTTGTACACCAGAAAGATGTCCAAACCTTACTAACCTTAAAAAACTTAACCTTGAAAATTTTTTATAGATCCGTGTAAATTTTGCTTTACGGCTGGTCAATACACACCTGTTAACTAAACGAACTTTACTACTATTTTTGGGTAAATTTGACAACTTTAGAATGGCATTCCATTTCATGAGAAAAACTAGATTTTCATTTTTGATTATACTTTTCAAAACATGGTGTTTTAACTCCATATTTTTGTAATTTAATCTAATTTTTTTGTCTTTTTGTACTTTCTTTTTCATTTTACCAAGGAGACAAAAATTTAAATGTTCGATACTCTTGACACAATTCTATAGATTCATTTATGACTCTTTTTTCTGTTTCATGATATCTCATCTCAACAAAACCACTTAAAGGAAAATCCTTTCGCAGTGGGTACCCTTCAAAACCATAATCAGTCAAAATTCGTTTTAAATTCGAATGATTTTTGAAAAAAATACCGAACATATCCCATATCTCACACTCGTACCATCCCGCAGTAAAATACAATTTGTCACATGAATCTACACTTACTAACTCATGTGCAAATGTTTTAATACGAATGCGAATATTATATTTAATACTTAATAACTCATAAACTAATTTAAATCTGTACTTTTTGTTTGGATAATCCACACCTGAAATACAAGTAAGAACATCAAACTGATACGAAATATGGTATTTGAAAAACAATAAAACATCAAGCAAAATATTTGATTTTACAACTATCACTAAATCTTGATCGAAAAGTTGAATTTTTTCTAGCGGCAACACATTAGTTAAATTACGAATATTTTCTACAATTAATTGTTGGTTCATTTATATAATAATTTTGAAAAACTGGCTTCGATACTTGAGATCAAAAGAATTACTTTCTTTTAATCTAAGCGTATCTTTTTTTTTTGGCCAAACAGTTTTGAAGTCTTTTTCTAAAAGATTCGATTTTTTTAAATTCTTAAAAAAACTTGAAGAACAAAAATAAATACTACCGTCTGAAAAAACATTTAAAGTTTTAAAAGATTTTAATTTCATACAGATAAACAGTATTGTATTTATCGATCAACCTCTCCAAATACGATATCTTGAGTACCTATAATCGTAACAACATCAGCAATTAAATGACCTTTTGACATAAAATCTAAAGCTTGTAAATGGTTAAATCCTGGAGCTTTGATTTTACATCTATAAGGCCTATTAGTATTATCTGAAATAAGATAAACCCCAAACTCACCTTTTGGTGCTTCCGTACCAATATAAGTCTCATTTGCCGGTATTATAACTCCTTGAGTATACATTTTAAAATGGTGAATTAATGCTTCCATTGAATGTTTCATTTCTGTTCGACTCGGAGGGCAAATTTTAGAATCGTTAGTTTTAATAAACCCATTGGGCATTAAATTTAAACACTGTTCCACAATCTTTAAAGATTCTTTCATTTCGAAAACTCTTATCAAGTATCGATCATAACAATCCCCATTAGTACCAACAGGAACACTAAATTGAAGTTGGTCATAAACCTCGTAAGGTTGACTCTTTCTTAAATCCCATTCTATACCAGAACCCCGTAACATTACTCCACTAAACCCCCATTGGCAGACATCATTTGCAGTTACTGTACCGATATCAACAAGACGTTGTTTCCAAATTCTATTTTCGGTTAACATATCTTCAATTTCAGTCAATCTTAATGTGAATTGTTCTACAAAAATATAAATATCATCTAATAAACCTTTAGGAAGATCTGCCTGTACTCCGCCAGGTCGAAAATATGCTGAGTGCATACGTGCACCAGAAACTCGCTCATAAAATTCCATTAATTTTTCTCTTTCTTCAAAAGCCCATAAAAACGGAGTCATTGCACCTACATCCATCGCATGACAACCTACAGCTAATAAATGATTTAATATTCTCGTGATCTCAGCAAAAAGAACTCTAATATACTGAGCCCGTTTTGGAATCTTGCAATTAAAAAGCTTTTCAATAGCTAAACAATAACTATGCTCTTGTGCCATCATAGATACGTAATCTAAACGATCAAAATAAGGCAAAGCCTGAACATAATTTTTATATTCAATTAATTTTTCCGTACCTCTATGTAGTAGACCTATATGAGGATCGGCTCTATCTACAATCTCGCCATTTAATTCTAATACTAATCTTAATACTCCATGAGCAGCAGGGTGCTGAGGACCAAAGTTAATAGTGAAATTTCTTATTTTTTTTACTAAATCTTTCTTCTTTAATGTCATTATTATATTATCTTTTATATAAAATGCTCCACTTATACTTAAATGAGCTTTTGAAAAACAAGTATCAAAAAAGTTGGAAGACAAACTAGACAAACTCTTTTGTTAAGAATTGTGTCGTGCCAACATACCTTCTAAAATACCAATAACTGGGATTAGTACAAGAAAGAAAAAAAAGTAAAATACGGTTGCTATTTGACCTACAAGAACATAAATATCTTTAACAGGTTTTTGACCAATCCATCCTAATACTAGAAAATCAGCAACAATTAACCAATAAAAGATTTTAAATAAAGGTCTAAAAGTGGTACTCCGAACTTCAGATGTATTTGTAAAAGGTATCAAAAATAGAATAAGAAGAGCTCCCCCCATTCCAGCAACACCCCCAAGTTTATCAGGGATTGACCGTAATACTGCATAAAATGGAAGAAAATACCATTCAGGTACAATATGAGCCGGTGTTTGCATAGGATCTGCTGGAATATAATTATCAGGGTGACCTAAAGCATTTGGGAAATAATAAACAAAAAAACCAAAAAAAGTTAGAAAACAGAAAAAAGCAAATAAATCTTTTACAACAAAATATGGGTAAAATGGAACTTTATCTACACCACTATCTATACCTAAAGGATTATTTGACCCATCTTTATGTAAAAGAGCTAAATGCACTAAACTTAGACCAGCAATTATAAAAGGTAAAAAAAAGTGTAAACTAAAAAATCGGTTTAATGTTGCATTGTTTACAGTGAATCCACCCCATAACCAGTCAACGATTGACTCACCAACGATAGGAACTGCTGTTACTAAACTTGTAATCACAGTGGCACCCCAAAAACTCATTTGACCCCAAGGAAGAACGTACCCCATAAAAGCGGTTCCCATCATCAAAATGAAAATAAGTACCCCTGAACACCAAAGAAGTTGTCTTGGGTGCATATAAGAACCATAATAAAGACCACGGAATATATGGCAATACACAACAATGAAAAACATTGAAGCTCCATTTGCATGAATATAACGAATTAACCAACCATTATTAACATCTCTCATAATATGTTCTACACTACTGAAAGCAAGATCAATATGTGGAGTGTAATGCATAGCTAAAAAAATACCTGACAAGATTTGAATTACTAAACAAATACCTGCTGAAGATCCAAAACTCCAAGCATATGTTAAATTTATAGGGCTTGGATAATGAATCAAATGATTATCTGCGATAGATAATAAATAATTGCTGCTCCATCTTATAACTTTAGTAATAAATGAAGACGTAGAATTTGAACTTACATATTCATTCGAATGAGTTTTTAGTTCGATAAATTGACCAAAACGACGAGATAGTAAGTCATGGCTTAGATTCATATTGTTTTAATAGGGTTCAACTATTAAACCGGGTTAAAAATTACTGATAGTTTACCTCATAAATGCTTATTTGTCTACATATTTTAAAAATATAAATTTAACATTGTATTTACTGTATTAAAATGAAAAAACTTAGTTAAAACATTTTATTTACGTAATAAATTAGTATTCGTTTCATTAATGGGTATACGAATGTTTTGATTCAGGGTTTATGAAAAAACAAAACTAACAAAAGCGAGAACGGAAAATAAAACTTTTATCGAAAAATTAAGTTAATTACAATTAACTTTTATAATTAAATATCAAAGATGTGTTTTACTGAAAAATACACATTCAAAATTTTAAATTATTTATATAGTGGGTAAACTAACAAATGAGTTGAAATGACTAAGATACGCTCTAATCAAATTGGTTTATGAAAAACATTGTTTTATTAATCTTAAAAACACTTGTTTAAAACAAAGCGTCATCTCTTTAAAGCAAATTAATATGCTTTTTTATTTACTCTGTTCGCAGATAGAGCTTCAAATACTATGTAAAAGAAGAATAATGAAGAGATTGCCGAAATATATGACCCCCAAGAAGCAAGTTTGTTGAATGTAAAATATGCATCAGGGTAATCTGGGATTCTACGAGGCATACCCGCTACACCTAAGAAGTGCATAGGAAAAAATGTTAGATTAACTCCAACGAAAAAACTCCAAAAATGAATTTTTCCTAGAATTTCTGCGTATCGAACACCAGTAATTTTTTCAAACCAGAAATAAACTCCTCCAAGCATTGAGAAAACAGCACCCATAGATAGCACATAATGAAAATGAGCAACCACATAATAAGTGTCATGTAAAGATACATCTATACCAGAATTAGCAAGAACTACTCCTGTAACTCCACCTACAGTAAATAAAAAGATAAATCCTATAGCGAAAAGACCTGGAGTTCTTAAATCAATTGACCCGCCCCATAGAGTAGCTAACCAACTGAAAATCTTAATACCGGTAGGAATAGCAATAATCATAGTTGCTGCAGTAAAATATGCTCGGGTGTCGATATCTAAACCTACAGTAAACATATGATGAGCCCAAACAATAAAACCTAAAACCCCTATAGAAAACATAGCATAAACCATCCCAAGATAACCAAAAATTGGTTTTTTAGCAGTACTAACTATAATATGACTAACTATACCAAATCCTGGTAATATTAAAATATAAACTTCTGGGTGACCAAAAAACCAAAACAAATGCTGAAACAGAACGGGATCTCCACCCCCTGCTGGATCGAAGAAAGTAGTATTAAAATTTCTATCAGTTAATAACATTGTAATTGCACCCGCTAATACAGGCAATGAAAGTAACAATAAAACTGCTGTAATTAAAACTGACCATACAAATAGAGGTAAATTATGAAAAGATAAACTTTTCACTCGCATGTTGAAGATAGTACATATAAAGTTAATAGCACCTAAAATAGATGATGCACCTGATAAATGCAAACTAAAAATAGCAAGATCAACAGAACCACCTGAGTGAGCTGTTGCACTTGATAATGGAGGATAAATTGTCCACCCAGTACCTGCACCTGATTCGGTTAAAATAGAAGCAAAAAGTAATAATAAAGAAGGTGGCAATAACCAAAAACTAATATTATTCATTCTTGGAAAAGCCATATCTGGAGCACCAATCATTAACGGAACAAACCAGTTACCAAAACCTCCGATTAAAGTAGGCATTACCATAAAAAAAATCATTAAAATAGCGTGACCTGTTACGATTACATTATATAGATGATGATTAGACTCTAAAAAACTACTGTTTGGTTGAGCCAATGTTATTCGAATATATAAAGATAATGCAGTACCTGCTACCCCAGAAATTGCACCAAATATCAAATATAAAGTTCCAATATCTTTATGATTTGTTGAAAAAAACCAACGAGTTACAAATTTATAGATAGGATTTAATTCTATACTATGAGTTGCCATTTATATAATATTAATCTTTTTCATTTAACAAAAAAAAAATTAACACGAAGAAAAGTATCGAGATTCGATAATCAATAAAATTACCGGCAGCAATACTAAATTGTCTCGCTCCTAACATAAAAGTTGTACTTATCAAAATCAAAAAAGTATAATGATATAAATATCCTGATTGTAATTTATATAAATATAGAGCTTTTTTAGAAATAATAGAAGACAAACCCATAGGACCAAAAACTTCAATAATCCCTCGATCGACCGTTTTATAAGTTATATCATAACTAAGTGTGAAAAAAAATTGACCAACATACTCATTATAAACTTTATCAAAAAACCATTTTTTATTGAAAAAATTGTAAAAACTTTTACCGATTTTAGATATTTTTAGTTGAACCAATATTTTACGTCCTGACGAATAAATTAAAAAAGCTGAAATTGATCCCAACAAACTTAAAATTACAGGTAAAATCTTAAATATATGAGTGATAAATTCTGCGTCAATTCGATTCATGTTTTCTGCAGTAACAAATATGGCGTTTCCCCAAAAATCGCTACCTAAACCGATGATCATATCTTTAGAATAAAAACCTATCAATACACTCGGAACAACTAAAAGAAATAAAGAAACAGAGATTTGATAAGAAGAATCGTAAGCATAACAAATTACCGATTTAAAACCGTTTGGTCTTGATAAAAAAGTTAGGTAAACTAATCTAGTTGAATAAAAAGCTGTTAGAAAAGCACCAATACTTCCTAAAATGTAACTAAAATGACCTTCTACAGTATATTTACCATAAGCCACCTCAAGAATAACATCTTTAGAATAGAACCCTGTTAAAAAAGGAAAACCAATTAAAGCAAGAGAACCTATAACCATCATAGAATAAGTGAAGGGTACAAGTTTTTTCAAACCCCCCATTTTTCGCATATCCTGTTCATCTGCAACAGCATGAATAACCGACCCAGCGCCTAAGAAAAGTAATGCTTTAAAAAAAGCATGATTTGCTAAATGAAATACTCCAACTGAATAATTAGACAGTCCACACGCAAAGACCATGTAACCTAACTGACTACAAGTAGAATACGCAATTACCCGTTTCAAATCATTTTGTAATAAACCAACAGTCGCTGCGAAAAAAGCCGTACAAGCCCCCATAACTGTAACAAGACTAAGCATACTAGAGGTGTATTCGTATAAAGGAGATGTCCGTGCAATCAAAAATACTCCAGCCGTTACCATCGTTGCAGCATGTATTAAAGCTGAGACAGGTGTTGGACCTTCCATTGCATCAGGTAACCATGTATGTAACCCAAGTTGCGCAGACTTACCTACTGCACCTACAAAAAGAAAAAAACATATTATACTGATCAAATCGAAATCCATATTTAAAAAATT
>Ga0115007_10002435_pt1 | contig 11467 bp, 2 predicted proteins | sample ArcOceMetagenome_2_FD_87166 | JGI IMG/M metagenome (GOLD analysis project Ga0115007, IMG submission 87166) | Marine eukaryotic phytoplankton communities from Arctic Ocean - Arctic Ocean ARC135M Metagenome | ecosystem: Environmental > Aquatic > Marine > Oceanic | place: Arctic Ocean | collected... | reverse complement strand
CAAGAAGAATTCATGGAAGCAGGAATAGAACTTTTCGTTAGCAACGTCCAATCAGCGGAAACAGCAACAGCTGGCTACCTCATCGGATCATCCTCAACAATGAATCAAGATCATTGGACAATGTTGTTGTCCCAACACCCAAAGCTGAAGCTAATTGACATTGAGTGTAGAGACCAACCTATAAAAATCGATGCAACGGAAAAATACAACCAGAAAACAGAGGTCAGAGCGATGCACATAATATGTGCAAAAGATTCACTGGCTCAATGCAGAAAAGCAATAAAAGGCATATATAACAAAAAAAGGTCTGGAAAAGAAGCAACAAGAAAACTACCAGAAGGGAGACTTATGAAATTCGTCCCCCATGCAGGTACAACTGACGATATCATGCCAACAAGAGAAAGACGGGAACGGTTCCTAAATGCAAAAAACACACAAAGATGTTTTGTAAGTAGGAATATTGTCACGGTGATCCAAGGCATAAGTGACCTGGATCTCCCGCTGCGGCTACGCCCAAACGAGGAAAAGATTACACTGCGACAATCCATTGTGTGTGTAAAATCGATAACAGACCTAGAAACGCCGCTCTTCATTGGTGTAGATATGAAATGGAACGGAGATATAGTAGCAACCAGTGATTCGAGTTTCGGACAGGAAGCGCAAATGTTCATCGCCCACCTGCCGCTCTACTTAGAACACATCTTGGGAAACCTAATTTGGAAATGGTTTCTACCAGAACATAGAGTCTTCATGCAAGAAAATTTTGAATACAGCAGCGAAGATGGTGTTAACAGAGTAGTAGACAAAATCAAGAGTAGACCGAAAAAGAGACCGAAAAAGAAAGGTGACGAGGACGACGGCGACATATCAATGAATAGCGCCTCCACTACATCATCAATCGATTCTGACGACTATGCGGGAGGTTTTGCAGCAGAATCGGGTGCAGCGAGGGAAGCATACGAATCGGCAGCCCAATGCCAGCCATTTGAATTTCTTGAAGACCAGGAAGATCACATAGAATTTAACCTAGCGTTACAACTGACACTAGAAATCCCAGTAGATGCTGACGGTATCTTAGGGGACGATAATAACTCCACCGATACCTTCACATCAAACGTATCTGCTGCAACAGCGGCAACAATCGACCAGAGGTCCCAAGACGACCACAGCTGTGTAGGTTCCTTAGTAAGCGAAATGACAGAAATGACAACGACAGACAAACAAGAGACAGAGAAAACAGAAACCGGAGACAACGGAAACACAGAATCAGACAAACCACAGTTTTCAACAAGTGGAAAAACGGACGATAGACCGAGTGACAACCAATCATGAACAAGAAAAAGAAGAAAGTGAAACGAGGACAAACGCCGAAATCTCCGCGTACAAAACTGAAACAGTCAACATTACAAGGTGAAATACTGGCAGCAAAAGACAGTGGAGTTTTCGGGAATGAACTACCGGAGAAAAAGATTGAATCGGTCACCAGGTGTGCATTCCAAAACTGCGGCCCACAACCGGAATTCAAACGATCAGAAAAATCTGTAACGAACTCTGAGGGGATATATAGGGGAGCATACGACGTAATGCTATTTGCGGAACACGGACTAAATGCATCGAAACTACAAAGCGGACATAGTTGGCATGATCGTGTGTGTATGAACTCAAAGAAAACATACTCGAATGTACGCTACAACTCAACAGAAAACGATATATCTAGGTGGAAGCAATACGGAGGAACAGGAGTTACGATAACGGAGGATATGAGAGCAAGAAAAAGTGACGACGGAGGGGACCCCACGAAACTAGGAAGATGGTCGTATGTACGCATCCACGGAAGGAGAGGAGAATCGACAATCTTCGTGTCGGCCTACAGGCCCTGCAAAAACACGAAAGATACGGGCTCGGTATGGATGCAACACGACAGATATTACCAACAGGAAGGAATAGAGAACCCAGACATACACGAGGAATTCATAACAGACCTATGCTACGCAATAGGAAGATGGCGAGACGAAGGATTCCACGTCGTCCTAGGAATGGATTCGAACGAAGACGTACGAGATGGAAAGGTAACAAAGAATTTGGAAGCAGTCGGAATGATGGAAGGAGTAATATCCCAGCACAAAAAGGACAGCGCCCCAGCAACATGTGCAAAAAACACCAACAGAACCCCAATTGACAGCATATGGATATCCCCTGGCGTTGAAATATTACAATGTGGATTCCTCCCATTCCACGATTACAGAGGATTTGACTCAGATCACAGACTCATATGGGTGGAAATTGACAACGCCTCGATATTCGGCCATTACCCACAAAAGATGTGGAAGGCTCCGGAGACCAGAGTAAAGTCAAATGACCCGAGATGCCGTGACAGATACATCGAAAGGGTATTACAAAAATATGAAGAAGAAAAGATATTTGTACAATGCGAAGCACTACGACAGTTATGCCTAGACCACGACAACGGAGAAAATGTAGGCCCGGCAATAGAAGAATTACATGCAGAATTAAAAGAAAAAACAATTCGCATACGACGAGCTGTAGACGACAAATTGCTAAAATTCCACGCAGGGGCAGTGCCGTGGTCACCACCTATACAGAAACACAGAGACCGAGTAGAATACTGGCACAGAGTCCTCAGAACAAAAACTGACGTACTGACTAGTAGAACAGCTATAAAACGACTATCAAAGAAGATCGGTGAATACTCAGGATTCTATCTGAGTACGTCAGAAGCCATTGTCAAACTGAAGGAATCGATACGAGCATACAAAGAGGCAAAGAAGGAGGCATACAAATTGAGAGTTGGATTCAATGAAACATTAATACAAGCGGTAGCGAAAGACGAAGACAAGGACCCTAAGATGGTAAGAAAGAGGATGGACAGAGAAAAACATCAAAAAGATCAAGGGAGAGTAGCGAGAACAATCAGGAAAAGAAACATAAAAGAGCCAGTCCTAAAAGGCGTGGCATTATGCCAAGAAACTGGCCTGCAAAAAGTGGTGGACACACAGGATTCGCTTGTACAAGCGGTAGCCGAATCAAATCTACGACGACAAAAGCAAACAGAAACCACGCCTTTCAGGACAGCCCCTTTGCGTGACGAATTTGGATACTGTGCAGAAAACTACGAAAACATTCAAGCGGTATTAGACGGAACTTATAATCCTCCCCCAGGAACGGATCAATACGCAAAAGAATTCTTACGAGAATTACAGATGCCTGACGCCATAAGGGAAAAGGGTCCCATAGATATCAATTTGACCGAGGAAGACAACGAACAAGCATGGAAACGCCAAAAAGGAGGCACAGCAAGCGATTCATCTACCCTAGCCTTCGAACATTACAAAACAGCATGCCAAGATAAGGACCTAAACGCAGTCGACACATTACTCAGAGACTTACCAACAAAATTTGGATTTGTCCCTCCATCATGGCTATCTGTCACGGACGTCGAAATTTTAAAAAAAGCTGGCGTGTACGATATCGAAAAAATGAGAGCAGTCCAACTCTTCGCAGCAGAGTTCAATATAACAAACAAAATGATAGGAAAAAAAGTACTAGCCAACGCGGAAGTCTGTAATGAGGTCGCCGATGAACAGCACGGATCCAGGAAAAACCATCAGGCACGGCTTCTTGTCCTTAACAAGGTCTTGGTCGGCGACTGGCTATTACTTAGGAAACAAGCAGGCGCATATGGTATGAACGACGCGAAGGGATGCTTCGACAGAATAGTCCACACGGTAGCTATCATGGTATTAATGAGCTTTGGTGTTCCCTACCTCGCAGCAACAACCCTCTTCCAGGTCATAGCCAAAGCACGACACAAAATTAAGACAGGATACGGTACTTCTGACTGGGTCTATGGAGACGAAGAAATACCGATATCCGGAGTCGGACAGGGAAACGGTTTGGGCCCAGCTTTATGGGCGTTGATAAGCACTAAAGTTATAAAGATGTGCGAAAGAGCGGGTCATGGAACTACGTGCATCGCCCCCATATCGGGAAAATTGCTAAAATTTCTCGGTTTTGCCTTCGTAGACGACGCTGACTTGTCAGACTGTGCAGACAACGTCAACACAACAGGAGAGGAAATGATAGGGAGCTTCCACCGGTTCATGAACCGATGGAACGGGGGACTACGTGCAACGGGCGGATTAATTGCAGCAGCTAAGACCAGATGGTTCCTGATAGACTTCGTCTGGACAGGATCGGACTACGAATATAGGACGATCGAGGATATGCCAGGTAATATTACACTACCAGACGAGAACGGACGGGACTACGTGGTAGCGAGGGAAGAAGTGTCAACAGCTTTCGAATCATTAGGTGTCTGGTTAGCACTTGACGGAAACCAAGAAAAAGAAAAGAAGATTCTTACAGAAGCAGCACAAGTTTTTGCAGCCCAAGTCAGTTCGAGCAATTGTTCACGAAACGATGCCCTGTATACATACAACAACAGTTTCATGGCCTCGATGCAATACCCCATGATAGCGACACAATTTACAGAAAAGGAATGGAACAAGATAATCAGTCCAGCATTACAGGCTACACTGAACAGCGCAGGTATGGCAAAGACATTCCCACACAAAGTCCTATACGGCCCAGAACTTTACCAGGGTATGGATATGAAACATCCTTTTCTACTCCAAGAAATATCACACGTCATGACTCACGTCCAGGAAGCAGTATGCCAATCGCAAACAGGCCACATGATACAAATGAATGCAGAAGCATTCCGAATAGAAATTGGGATCCCCTTTTCCCTCAACAACACAGAATACGATGATCAACGCTACGCCTTCTATACACCCCAATGTTGGTACAAATCCCTATGGAAGTTTGTATCCGATGACCAATTCGGGATTGAAATAACGGAAGATTACCAGGAAATAAAGAAACTGAGAGAGTACGATACATACATTATGGAGCAGTTCGTAAAAAGAGGGTTTACTGGCAAAGACCTAACAAGCTTGAACTACGTAAGAAAATATTTGAAAGTAGTCACACTTGCTGACATAGCAACGACAGACGGGACATTTATATCGAAGAAGGCGTTCGAGGGAATCGCGGGAAATCGACTGCGGGATACTTTAGGATGGCCAAGAACACCGGAAGTTTTGCCTCCACTTTTTATCAAATTGTGGCAGGAAGCAATCACCCGTTGTTTTTTGAACCCATACAATCACGAAAATGAGAAACTAAAAATAAGTAATGACAAAAGATTAGGAGGATGGTACGACTTAGAAATTAAGAATAAGAAGTGGGAGTGGTACTTCTGCACCTACGACGAGAGATTGTACCAACGTGTCGGTGACGGATGGAAGGCACACTCCAAAACGGGCAGAAGACAATACTCATACATAGGAAACTTCGCAACATGCCCCAGCCTTGACATCATAGCATCCGTATACCAAAAAGGAGGACATATCTACGTCGAATCTACTACAACATTCGAAACAGAAGTCCTATTCCTTGACGAAATGACCAGAAGCGAAGGTTACGATAATCTCTACGACAACGGAAGATGGCGCGATATCCAGGGCGCAATGCGACTAATAGAGGCTCACCCAGATATTTTGCTGGATTCTCATACTATGGCAGAGGACGAGGGAAAAGCGATAGCACAGGGAATAATTGACGGAACAGCTAGAATTGTAAGTGACGGCTCGTACAAGAAAGACACCCCAGTAGGGCCTGCAGGCACATCAGCGTTCAGAATAGCCCCCTACGCTAACTACAAAGAGAACCAATGTATCACCGGATACAACTGGGTAACAGGGACAAAAGAGGACCAATCATCGTACAGAAGCGAATCAGCGGGTGTCAGTGGGTCTCTAGCTTTACTTGACGTGTTGGTAAAACATTACCACATCGAATCGGGCTCAGTAACAATAGCTCTAGACGGACTTTCAGCTATGCAGCAATGTGCTGGAGACTGGCCCCTAAGTATAGACCAACCATGTTTTGACATTCTCCAAGATATACGTGGAAGGTTGAAGTCCCTACCTATCACTGTCAACTTCAGATGGGTAGAAGGACACCAAGATGATAAAGGCATGGCATACTACAACCTTGACTGGTGGGGACTGATGAATTATAAAATGGACCTGGCGGCAAAGCAGTACATGGAAGACGTAACGATACACCCAGGCCACCAAAAGAAGCACAGAATTAACAAACTAAAATACGAAAAATGGTCAGTCAAACTAAACGGAAAGAAGCTATCATCAGTTACAAGAGACAACCTATACGTAGGCCTCTTTGGACCTAGAACGCTCAAATATTGGCAAGATAAAGATAATATCCCGACAGACCCAGAAGAGATAATGTGGGAAGAATCTAAACTAGCTAGAAAAAGAATGCCATTCGGCTCTAGACGAATAGATGCAAAAGTACTTTCAGATTGCTGCGGATTCGCCTTGACCTTACAAAAACGACGACACCAGGACTCATCAGCGTGCCCATTGTGTGAACAACCAGGAGAAAACCGCGACCACCTCCTCACGTGCACAGACAAAAGGGCGGAAAAAAAGTTCGAAGAATCATTAAAACCCCTACAGGAACTATTAAAGGATTATAAGACGGAAGACAACCTAGAAGCAGCAATCATGTTAGTCCTAAAGAAACACCGGAAGAAACAACCAATTCCAACATTTGAAGGCGAATTGCGTCTTGCATCACAACACCAGACGGAAATAGGTTGGAATAACTTTGTACTAGGAAGATGGTCAGTAAAATGGGGAGAAGCCCAACAACGACACTATGAAAGAATAGGCAGTAAACGAACAAGCAAAAGGTGGGCGACAGCAATACTACACAAACTAGCAATGATACGCTGGGACCTTTGGGAGTTCCGTAACGGAATATTACATGCCCCGACGGGCCCATTGGCAGTCGCGAAACATGCATTACTCAACTCCCACATCGGAGAAGATTTTACAAGAGGCAAAGACGGCATAGACACACACTACTACTACCTTTTTGCAGGAGACTATACACTCGAAAATTTACAAGCTGCGGATATTATTACGAAACAACAATGGCTGAAATCAGTTCTAAGCGCGAGACAGGATTATGTCCCCCCAGAGGCTGCTATAACTAAAGAAAGCAAACTAAGAAGGCAGATGCACGAATATTTAGTTGAACTTGGGTTACGAGACGAAAATACAGAATATACAGTCCCGGGACCAAGCCTTGCTCCAAAAACAGACAAACCAACAATTACGGAGGAGTACCTACAAGAGGCAATGGACGAATGGCTGAATTCGGACACAACACCCAACAAGAAAAACCGCCAAAACAAGGACAACAACTCAACGAGAAATGCAACGGACCAGGAGTCAGACGATTCAACAGACACCGCGGACGAACCTGTACACCAAACGACACAAGACCCAACGTCAGAATCCCAACGGCCATACTTCAGAAATATAAACAGACTTCCGAAAATACACCAGGAAAGACAACGACGACATTTCCAGTTCCTGTCAGCACAACCAAAACCATACAAGCCGAAGCAACAAGTACCAAGGACGACATTTACGCAACGTCAATTATCAGGTTGGTTACTGTAATGCAGCAAAGACAACAGGAAGTCGTAAGAAGGCTCATCCGCAAGTGAATAAATAAAAGAAAGATAGTAGAAAAACCGCAAAACCTAATTATGTACGACTGAATCCATGCCACGAAAGTGCGGTGCACGACTCGAGAAAAAAGACGAATTTCCACGATACGACTGAAAATTTAACGACAACCCCAACAGACTGTGACCGTGGAAACCCAAGTACACAATAACGACCAAATTGATAATTTCGCACGATAATAAGACGGCGTTAGAATAATAAAAAAACTGATAAGGAAAACCCGACGCTGTCTCTCATAAAATCTGCAAATGAAAGTAAGAAAACAAAATAGACATTACAAAACAACAACAGAAACGAAAAGACAACAATGGCAGGACACTTCGACGTCACAACGGTGGCATACTTCGTAGACAACGGAACGGAAGTCCTACTAAGAGGAAGAGACTGGGATGAAGAAGAAATGCCGAAACAATCCTCCTCGACGATAGGACAATACCTAAAGTACGGGGCCGAAACGAAATGCAAGGGCGTTTTGAAAGTAACAAAAATCAACCCGCTATCTGTTAGAGGTGATGTAGTATACCCGATCGGTGACGTCAAGAAGGGAAAGAACGTGACCATCGAATACACAAGCACATACAAAACAGTAAGGATTGACCTCATCGACGTTGATGCAGAGGCAAATACCAAACAGGAAACTTCCCCCGGTACAAGTAAAAACCCAGTCCTTATCGACAGCAACGAAGACGAACCTTCCCAACCAGCACTTACGCCCATAGCAATAACAGCGGTAGCAACAACAGCAGACACCCCAGTCGAAGTACCACCACCGGATGCACCAACACCGGAACACCTACGAGCCCTTGAACAAGCAGCCTCCGACACAGAAACGAGATGGAGAGAAGCTAGGATCGAGAACAGCAGCAATTGGAAAAAATCCGACGCTATTTTGAACACGGTACATCATGCAACTGTAGCGTATAAAAAGGCACGTGACAACCCATCCCAACCAACTGAACTAATGAAAAATATCACTGAAGAGCTCAAACAAGCAGCATTCAAAGCAAAAGACAGGTGGTTATCAGCCAAGATTTATGCCAAGAAAAGACGGCGCAGACTCGACGGCCTCTTTGATGCAGCAACGGCAGCCCGCGAAGCACGAGATTCCGGACGTGAGGAGTTACGAGTGGTAACAGAACATGCAAGAAACGCAACGACCGAACGAGGAGAAGTAGAGGAACCAGTCGTCAACAGAAGATCAAGAGCCCGGGAAATAGCCTCTGCAACCCAAAGAGGGATTGATACCAGACTAAGCCTATATCGCGAATACGACCAGGCAGCACAAGAATCCGTTCAAGGTGCAATCGATACTCCCCGACAACCTCCTACGCCTCCGCAAGCAGATACCACACTAAGCCTATATCGCGACCTATACCACGAATACAACCGGACAGCACAAGAATCCGTTCAAGGTGCGACCGATACTACCCGACAACCTCCTATACCACCGCAAGCAGAAGCCACAACCAGTAGATCCGAAGAAAGAGTAAGACTGTTACGAGCACGAGACCAAGCGGAGAGAAACCAAACTTTTGAACAACGACTATTAGGCGAAGGCACACCAGAAGGTAGAGCATACGACAGATTTCGACAGGAACAAAACATCGCGATACCACGAGCAGAAGCGGCAGAAAAATTTCGAGAACAGTTAGCAAGAAAACCAGTGAAAGGGGAGAAAAGCAACAAAACGTCCAAGACAATGGCAAAATGCCCTTACTGCGAGAAACTCACCCCAACCCAAGACAAACAGGCCCTCCGAAGAGACATTGACGATAATTCTGCCAGTGTTCGTTTCAAATGCCCGATCTGCTACGACGAACTTCAAAGAAAAATGCTATACCGTTGCTGCGGTTACGTGAACGCCTCATGCTTAGGTTGCGCACAACGGTGTAAATTTGCAGAGCCAGACAGACACTTCGAACCCTGGGAAATGTAAGTGTGTTACCAGCAACCCCGACAATATATAAGCCACTACCTTATTATCAACCAAAATTATCAATAAAAATCTATTCCATTACCCTCCATCCATCGACCATATGATACTGCTATATCCGTTTCCTGGCATTTCATATTATATACTACTCGATGATGGTTGTATTACCCAATCATATGAACCATGACATCAATTCTTCTACAGCTAGCTGCATTGTTCGATCGATGCTGACTACTGAGATATAAAAAGCCGTAAAAACGACATAGATTTAATGAAAATAAAACTATAATCAATGAATTAAATAAATAAAAGAGAAGGAAATAGATAATGTTCAGTGATCCCATTGATCTATCTTCAACAAGGATATTACACATGCTGCACTACGCAGAAAATTCTACAATTTTGACATGTCATTTTGTTGTGTAGTACCAGTTCAAGGTGAAATGAGAGCTATTCAAGAACCAAAGTCCTGATACGTTCACTACAGTCATTACGACGGATAGAGATGAAAATGGTGTGTTGGCGTTCGAATCAGCGGTAACAGCTGGATTCTACAGTTCGGGAGAGTGTTAGAGACAAGGAACAGTTGATTTGCTCATCAAAATTGATGGTGGTGGTAGTGGTCGCAAAAGCAGAGGCAGAAATAGAAATAGAAATGGTCATCACTGGCAAAGAATACTCATTTCAACAGCCATTGATGGCACAACGAATACGAAAGGTAATATCGACGTAGTGCCGGCCGTTCGCAATAACTATATATCTTTTTCAAGGCGGGGCGATTCCGATTCAGGTACAACAATAAGTACTACGAAAGAAAACAAAAATGAAGAGACAATAGCTTTTGCATCCTGGTGGATAGGATTGGCCATCGTTTTTGGTTTCACTTTTTCCTCTTAGTAAACTCTCTCTCTCTCTCTCTCACACACACACACACAGCATAACATAACATAAAATAATAATAAAATAAAAAAATTAAAAAAATAACATAACATAACATAACATAACATAACATAATATAATATAACATAACATAACATAAAACATAACATAACACAAAACAACACAACACAACATAATATAATATAATATAATATAACTGCGTAGTCAATATTTTCTACGACGAGATTAAGAATATCTAACACTTAGGTAGAACTTAGCACTACGTGCCTATTATAAAATAATAATATGAAACTATAGGGAAATTCATTGCAAATAATATGATCTAAGAGCAAAAAGCGTACGCGTACTTACTAGCCGCATTCAATTTTGTAATTGAACACTACAGGTAACTTCCTTTTGCATGAAGAAAGTTTTTCAAAGGTTTGCTGAACGGCCTTTTGGCTAGGTCCTACAAGCCTTGCAATTTTCTTATAATCTCTCCACTCTATGTACGTATTGGAAGGTTTTTACTCAATGACGCGCATATGTTTTTTAACTTAATTAAGGGCAACCAAAGGGCTGATTACTTGTGAAGATGGAGAACCAATCAGGACGTCACTCTCAATACGTGATGTTCAATTATATCGCAACCCTGCTTAAAAGGCTCATTTATTCTCAGCGGAATCCCACTTGAAGGTCGAAATCCTACATAAAAGGCTCATTTATTCTCTCAATGGAATCCCACGTGAAGGTCAAAGAATCGCAATCCTGCATGAATGACACTCTTTCTCTATGTAAGCGATCCCATTTGGGATTCCGAAAAAGGCAAAGCGAGCATTGGAATCCCAGATCCTTTCATACTTGAAGGTCTTCATTAACAGGATTGGGGCTATAAGGTTTTTGGGACCTGCGCGATCGAAAATTAACACGTAAAAACACCGCGTTAATTTCGATGAAAAAGGGTATGTTAATAGAAATAGACAGGAGACACATACATGCAAGGAAT
>Ga0115007_10002433_pt1 | contig 11478 bp, 10 predicted proteins | sample ArcOceMetagenome_2_FD_87166 | JGI IMG/M metagenome (GOLD analysis project Ga0115007, IMG submission 87166) | Marine eukaryotic phytoplankton communities from Arctic Ocean - Arctic Ocean ARC135M Metagenome | ecosystem: Environmental > Aquatic > Marine > Oceanic | place: Arctic Ocean | collected... | reverse complement strand
GAGTGTCGATTGATCGATGTTGTGACAAAGGTGTTGGTCCAGCAGTTATGGGTTCTACTATATTATTGTTATCGTTATTGATGTTGTTCGTTACAACCGATAATACTTCTTGTGATACTTGTGAAGATTTCTGTGTTTCCTCCCTTTGGCGTAAGGAGGAATCGACGGGATGAGATCGTTGCCTTTTCAGCGAAAGATTTCCGTTTCGAAATTTCATATTTGCTTACAATAATGGGAGTTGTTTTGTTGGAAGCTTGATGCTTGTACTTTTGTAGTACAGTAGAGTCGAAAAAAGAAACGGCTTGACCACGACTATATTGTGAGATCGATGGGCGAATCGGAAGAAAATGGGAGTACAGGGATGTGATTATTTATTGGTTGCTGAGTGATGTTCTGAGCATTGTTTATTATATTTTCAAAATTGCGTGCATCGTTGACGCTAACTCACAATCATCGCTCGTTGGATACCGTATGGCTGGTCGTGTAATTTCCGTTTCTTGTGTGTGAATGCATCACTCAGGATTCAACGTACGTACGTCGAACGGAAGAATGGCCCTGCAACAAATCTTTGCGAGCGAATTTTCAAATTAAAAAAATACTTCAGACTTTTCAAATTTAATACACAACAAAAACAAACTGAACACATTTTGACGATGGCGAACTAACAAAGAATAAAAGAATAAGAATGACGCCCATCCAACAACGACAGAGAAAGCTACTCGTACCTAGCTAGTAAAATATCCCAGACAACAACCAAAATACGGGAGATAGTAGAGTAATAGTAGAGTCGGGCAAGGACAAGACAACTTAATATGAATGAACGATTTATCAAAATTGTTTTTCTACTACTTGGTGTTGGTGTACTTTTACCTTGGAATGCATACATATCTGCTAAACAATATTTTGTTTCTAGGCTATGCAATGAAGATGGAAGTGGAGCAGGAGGTGTTGATATAAGTCGAACGATTGAAATGTGGTTTTCAATCGTATATAATGGTGCAAGCGTTCTTTCCCTTGGCGTTGTCATATTAGTTCAACACATTGTCGATAGCAGTAGCAGTAATATCAGTAACAATTTCACCCCGCCAACAACGACAACGTCTAAAACTATTAAGGGAATTATAAAATTGGTTCGATCTATTCCCATTCCTATTGTGTCGATCAAAGAAGAAGTATTGTCAATTAATCAGACGAATTATACATGGTTTATGGTAATGGCACCATTGGTGATATACCTTATCGTCTTTACTGTAACAACTCTCCTGGTATTTTTTACTTCCATTCCACGTCAGATATTTGCGATTTTAACCCTATCGGGATTATTTATATGTGGCGTTTGTACTGCTATTGCTAGTTCTGGTATTGTAGGAACAGCAGGTTTATTTCCAGGATATGTAGGAATTAATCCATACTTTAATGGTCAAGCATTTGGAGGCCTACTAGTAGCATGTGCTAATTTTGTTGCATCAATATTTGATGGGTCACATTCTTTACTACAATATTGTACAACAATCGGGAACTCATCACAATTTTCTTCCGATGACGACAACGAGTCCTCAACAAATCAACCAATAATATTGAACGATGGAGGAGATACTATTACTACTTGTACACCTTATGAGGAAGTTAGCTTAGCCACAGCTGGCTACTTTACAATGTGTATTATCATATTGGCAGCATGTATGGTCGGATACAACTATATCGATCAATACAAACGTCTTGTTCATAAGAATAGTTTAAGAATAAAAGATGATACTACACAACGACTTTCTACTATTGATATTGATATTGATGGCGATTCTGATTCTTATATTGACGACAGTAACAATGTCAACGACAACGACGACAATAACAGTAATAACAATACATACCCTTCCTCTTGTCCCGTTGAAGATCATCTTCCTGTATCTAAAGAATCACTCGATTCGTCCAAGGTGAAATTAAATTCGACAATAAGATTAACAAGCTATCAAAATAATACGATGAGAGGTGGTAGTGAAGAATTTTACAGAACAGACAGTATGGATACTGATATATCAGAAAGTACACAACAGAGTGTTACAGTTTCAGTTTGGTTGTCCGTACAAGGCCCCGCACTTTCACTCTTCTTTACGTACTTTTGTACATTGGCTATATTTCCAGTTTGGACGTCAGAACTTATAAGTGCAAATCAATGCACTGAATCATCATCAAGGATACGGAATGATCTATTCGTGCCATTTTCATTTGTAATTTTTAATGGTGGTGATTTAGTAGGACGGTATATGTCAAGTGCTATAAAATTTGAAAGAGTTAAAAATCTTTCAAAAAAACTAGTATGGGCATCGGTAATTCGAATATTCTTCTTCTTCTTTCTATTCCTTTTCTGCAAAGCACAGAAGAATCGATATAAAGGTTACATGATAATCGACAATGACTTATATTCTTGGAGTATTCAATTCCTATTTGCGATAACTAATGGATTCTTGACGAATATAGCTTTTTGTTATGCACCAAGTCTCGTGGAAAATCGAACACATGCACAACAAGTGGCATCTGCTATTCTTAACTTTGCTATGACATTTGGTCTTACAGTTGGGAGTTTTGTATCTGGTCCCTTTCTTGAATTTGCTTCAGGTACATGGTAGTTATAACCAGTAGATAGAATAGAACGATGATAACGATAGAAATAAATAGATAGAGACAATATAGATCAATGATAGAATAAGAACAATATATATAATAATTTGTAAAATCATTTAAAGAATTTTTGAATACTATCTATCTAACTAAGTTTAGGAAAACGATCGTATTTTTTTCTCTATTGTATTGCATGACCCAATTGTCATATAGATCTCTTGTCTGGTGCTGATCTTAGATAATATACATATATCTTGTACAGGATAGGGACAGTTTATTGCAGGGTGTGTAATAATTTAATTTGTACTATAATTTGGAGGAGGGGCCGGGATTTCTACTCTTATGTACATATTTTTTTCGCGCCCGTTTTATACTAGTAGATATGCTAGTACTAGTAGTAGTATGATACGGAGTTAAGATTTCACTCGAATTCCGAATTCTTCATGACATTTAAACATTCACATCAAACAATCACAACATCGGCTCACAACATACATTGTACACCATAACTGAACACAATACATAGAAATATGGATAATTCTAGCGTGGCAATTCTCCCTCAAGTTACCGACGAAGAACCTCGGCGTCATCAAGATGAACAACAGCAATCCAGATTTTTGATGTTAACAGATGGGGTAATTCGTGCTATATTTTTGTTATTGGGCGGTACGTGAAATCCAAAACAAACAATCCATTTATCGTAGAAAATCTTGACTATGATCCTCGTATCTCACACTTCCGTCTCTCTTCTCCATTGCTTTCGTTCTTCAAGTTGGAATTTTAATACCTTGGAATGCTTTCGTGAGTGCCAAGCCGTATTTCACTGCCAGATTGTGTCAAGTATCATCAGGTCAAGATATTGTCAATTTCGAGCAATGGTTTGGTCTGATTTGGAATACCTCGTCTGTCATTTCTCTTGGATTGTTAATTTTTGGCCAATGTGAGTTTATATGTACCAGTATGTAGAACTATATAAAAGTATGTTGTATATTGTACCATCTCTCACCTTTTCTTTTGAAAAGCCTTTTCGGATTATTGGTTTAAAAGGCAACAACGATCTTTAGTAAACGTAGATGAAAACACAACAAATAGTATACATGTGGTGAATGATGATGAATCCAACCATTCTTCTTCTTCTTCGAGCAGTGGGATTAGTACAAGTTCGGGAGGAGGAGGTCATTCCTTTTACCATGTTATGGTTCCCTTAACTATATACGCGACAGTATTTTCGATTCAGGCATTCCTAGTGACAATTCCTGACATTTCACCTACCAACTTTCTCATCGTGACATTTGTGGGCTTGGCAATATGCGGAACATGTGGAGCGATAGCCACGGCAGGTATAATTTCGACAGCGGGATTATTTCCTTCTCATATTGGTATCAACCCGTTTTTCTCTGGACAATCCCTAGGTGGAGTAGTGGTATCAATTGCTAATTTTGGCGCAGCCGCTGTAGGAGAAGACCCTGTTGATTACCTAGATAAACACTGCAGGTCGACCAACCACAGCCAAGAAATTATATCCACATATAATTCAATAATATCAACAGAAATCCATAGGATGGATTCATATTTGCCACAAGAGGAGCCTCCTTCATGTTCTCCCTATGCCGAAAGAGACTGGGCTGTTTTTTCTTACTTTTTATTGGGCTGTATCATCCTTATTTTTTGTCTTGTGGGATACCATCAAATACATCTATATCAAAACATGATACATCGTGACGACTATGAGACGCTCCACAATCACGAACAGCATGAAGCAGCAGCGGGTGAAAATTACATTAACGACAACGTAGTAGAAGTCGACGAAACCTCTCCCCGTATCGGTCTGGAAATGAATGACCGTATTTATCAACGGGAACAAAATCAAAATGAACAAGGGATGATTCTTTCGAGGAGTAGTGTTGATGAAAATTTAACGACAGCATCAAAATTAGAACAATCAACAAATATAATGAACGAAAATCTGAATTCAAACAACGAAAATTCCAGGAAAACTTTAATATCCATTCCTGGCGATATTCCTACGGCAGAGATGACAGCATCCTCATCTAATATTACCTGCCTTCCATCTTTATGCGGGAATGCTCACAACGACGACGACGACGACGACGACGACAACCAGATCGAACAGGATAGGTTTGATGACGAAGAAGAAGAAGAATACACTGATAATCTAGACACGAAATCTGTGTTTTTTGCTATCAAAGGACCGGTTACTTGTGTCTTTTTAACATTCACCGTTACCCTTACTCTTTTCCCGTCTTATATATCAGACTTAAAAAGCAGTCATGAATGTGAAAACCATTTTCGTCTATACAACGACCTTTATGTTCCCTTTAGCTTTGTCCTTTTCAATGTTGGAGACTTAATAGGACGAATACTGGCAGAATATATTCCCGTCGATCGAATCAAGAATTTCTCGCGAAAACTTGTTGCATGTGCTATACTTCGTATCGCATTGGTGCCACTATTTCTCATGTGTCTTACCACTACGGGCAAAGACAATAGTATGGTTATTCGGAATGATTTATTTTCTCTATCGGTACAACTACTTTTTGCTATAACGAACGGGCTTTTTGTCTCAACTTCTTTTATGTGGTCTCCTCAACTTGTAGGCACAACTACATCTTTACAAGAAAGGGCATCGGAAACAATGACACTCGCGTTGTATTTCGGACTGCTATGTGGAAGTTTCCTTGCATTCCCATTTATGCAATTGGCAACGCGAGTACTGGAATAGTACCAAGTATTGTGAACCAAAATGAAATAATTATTTCATAGAAAATAGTTTTAAGTGCAAAAACAATTCTTCTATTCAATGCTTTATTAGTGTATTTAGCTAGTGTCATCATCGCACGGTATTATAAATCATATTTTTTGTCATTGTTTCTTCTTTTCATTCAAATTCTCCTTTCGGAACAATAATTTGAAAATATTAGGGACAAATAATGGTGTTTCTGCCATGTATTCTTTGTACCGAGGATATTTTGAGAGTGAAATGTACTCCGTAAATGGACCAGATCCACAAAAAAGCATAACATACATGCACCATCCCAAATGGGACCAGTTAAATATGTGTTGTTGCCTTGCTATTCCTGATTGGAAAGACGCAGGAGAAAATATACCAAATGACATCCAAAGACCTTGTTCTGATGCATAGTTTGGTTTCCGAATAATCGAAAAAAGACCCGATCTTGTAAATCCATCAAGGTACTCTCCATCGAGTGTTTCACCCGATGCTATACGTCGATGTTTTTCGTTTTGGAAACGTTGTTGTTGATTGTCTGCAATAGATTCTATCAGAACAAAACTTAGAAATAAAATACTACCCAGAAGATCCAGCATATTCAACGATGAAGAATAAAACGAGGAGCTGTCACATTTGGTCGCTACAATATTTGCCACAACCGCAGGAGATACAACCAACAATAACAATACATTTTGATATATTGAAATAAAGAACAAATTGAACATCGTCCACACCCACTTATTTTTCAGAATACTTAATAGATACTTAAATCGACAATCTTCATCCCTCAGAGGTACTTTCCCCATAAGATACATCCATCTATAATCTTCATCACCATTCCATGGTGGCCATGTATATCCTCCTCGTCGAAAGAAGTTCCTTCATTATTTTATTTTATTAGAATCAAAGAAATACGAATCAAAAGTTTGGAATAAATTAAGTGAAGCTTCTTTGTATTTTTGATCATCATCGCCCGCCAAAAAGAAAACAAAAAGTAAGTGATGATACTACTCACGCACTTTCAACTTACCATGTCAAACGTAACCCCCAGATTGCAGACAATATAAACATGAGAAACGTTCTTGAATCACATATGAGGATCCAAGTGTACACAAAAGGAGTGATACTCCATCTAAGATAAATAGAAAAATAAATAAATAAATTTGAAAGACGAACATCATGAAAAAAATCACAATGTGAGTGCACTTCTAGTCTATCAGTCTATCTATGATCTACTGTATACAACAAACATGCATATGATATATGTAAATTTTCAACGTATGTAGCTTACATTTTATCAGTTTGAGAATAATTTCCTGATAATTCCGAACCAACAAATACCAAGACGCTAAAAAGAAAACATGTAAGACAGCACAACCGAATGGGAGAAGATAGTGTGTCTGTAAAATCGAATAATGCCGCCGTCGTCGTTATCGTCGTCGTCCCTATTATTTCGTCAATAGTCAACTGCAAAAGGTTACAACTTGAACTGGAATCCATTTTTTTAGAAATATATATCTCGCCGTTGATTGCGTAGAGAACTAATTAATTATTTGAAGAATACGGCGTCGTGTACTTTCTACTGGAATAAACAATAAAACTATCAATGGGGATAATGGAATCGCCCATCGCCCATCATCATCCATTATCCTTTTCTCATTCGAGATCTTTTGAGGATCTTTTTTACGATCTTCGTCATCATTATAATTTTTCAAAAAACTTCGGGGGAGTTAGGCCCCCAAAGGGTGGTTATTAAAAGGGGCTCATAAAATGATAAATATACTGTTGAATAATAAAATAATAATATATATATTATTGTCTCTTATTAGTCTTTGGTTTTGCTATCATCAGAGCTTTAGAAGTTTTCCATTGTAAATGGTATATTGATTTTGATGATATATGCCTTCTTCATGAGATTTTATTATAGATATAATATGTTGTTGTTGGATTGTTGAGATATTATATCAACAATCCAACAAAAGATGCAAAAGAGTTGAGCACCGCACTGGAATGGCATGGCACCTCCATACCATCATCTACTTTCTTCTTCTCGTTTCATTACATTGTATACTTGTTGTCTATCTATCTATCAAATCTATTGTTGTTGTTGTTGTACATTATGATAATATTTTTGATACAGTGTATGGACAATAAATGAACATCTCGGTTTACAGACAGACCACTTTTTCACTTGTTTTAGCCAGCGAGCAGGATAAAGCTCTTCGGAGTTTCAACCCAAAAGAGCCGAAGAGTTTTGGTTCGTACGTGGTTGATCTCAAACAAAACAAAAAAACACCACGTCTCGCTAAGTCGCGATATTTTGATGTCACACAACATGCGCATTACGCTTGTAATTTTACATCGGAGGTTTTTGTGACGTCGTCGCTCTTGTCGTTGTCGCTCATCCGCAAAAAAATCCAAATCTTTCTATCGTCATCGTTTTTCAACATTTCAACAACACCGTCGTTTTTTTTTTCGTTTTTTTCGCACTAATTAGATCGTAGTCATATTTTCAAAATCGTACACAACCAACCCAACACTATATATATTATTTCATCATGTTCAAGTCTCTTATTACCATCGCTCTTGTTGCCGGCGCTTCTGCCTTCGCTCCTGTCTCATTTGTAACCAGAAGCAACACTTCTCTTCAAAATGATAAAGTAATTGCATTGATTGTCGAACAATTAGGTGTTGAAGAAGATAAGGTTGTCCCAGAGGCTACATTCATTGATGATCTTGGTGCTGATTCTCTTGATACTGTTGAATTAATCATGGCTATCGAAGAAGAATTTGACTGTGAAATCCCTGAAGAAGAAGCTGCCACAATCAGTACAGTTGGTGAAGTCATCGCTTTTGTTGACAAGCTTTAAATAAAATAATATGGCATGATTATCAAGATCAGATCAAACAAGCTCGACTTTTTTGTTTTCGTTTCTTACATTTGCAGTACCACGCTAAAGGAGATGAATCAAGAAGTCGTCGAGAACAAACATAACATAAAAAAGCGATAGGCATAACTGTACTAGTGTCTAAACATTTTAAAATAGAAAAGAAATTACCTGTCAATTCAAAAATTCATCTTCTACTGTACTCTTTTTCTAGCTAGCTAGTCTAGTACTAATTATTATGAAGACCGAACACTTACTTCTTGTATTTATAAGTCTGAATTTGTGTGAAGCTAAGTGATCGCTATTACCGTAATATATTGTAAAAGTTTCTGCTCTTCCTGTACAAGGAGTATCAGTATTATTATTTTGCCATCAGCTTTTGCTTCTCAGATCCTCTCCAGCACGTTGTTTTTCGCGTTATTTTACCTACTGCAGTAGAATTCTCAATAATTGCATGAAGCATTTTAGTACTGGTATTTTACATTTTACAAAACTTTAAAAATACGAGATCTATTTTATGATAATGATTAATTCTATATGTGTTTTAAATGATTATTTACTGATCAATCTAATGAGTGTACCTTTGCATTTTGCATGCTATGCAGATTCTTACACAGTAGATAGTAAAAAATACTACATTATCTATCTGCAGTAGAAAGTTCAACAACCTTGTTTTAATTCAAAGGTAATAGATCCTTTTTTGACTTCCTGCCAGCCAGGCCGCAGTCACCTAATTGTGTATTATAAATATCTTCAACTTCAGCGGTTGTTATTCGACTTTCTTTTGTCCTCTTCAGTTTGGGATTTCCGTTGAAATTTAGAAGGCGTCTTGCCAGTAATAGCACCGCCAATGCCTTGTCCAACACTCTTGAAACCTGAGAAAATTCCTCTCCCTGCTGACAAAAGACCATCCGCCGTGCCAACCACAGCAGATTCAGCGCCCTGTGCAATACCTCCTCCAAAAGATGAGGCACCTTTACTAATACCTTCAACTACTGCCCTGCCATCACCAGTGGTGATTCCTTTTCCAATACCCTTGCCAATTTGAAGAGCACCACCAGATACTGTAATTCACCATAAATATTGAAACGAAAAGAGCAATATCCAAATTATTGATGTAAGAAAATTTGTGTTGCACATACGAGTGAAATTTGCAAGTAGCACACGTAGTCAAAAAAAAAAAACACTTACCTCCACCAAATACATGTCCTACTCCTTGGCCAGCTCCTTGAAAGAATTTACTAGCTCCATTACCAACTTTAGTCAAGATAATATTGAGAAAACAAAACAATGCGAATCACGTTAGCAGTGGAAGATGTATTTCAAGGTAAATCAAAAAAAACTAGACCGAACGTAGTAATGACTTTAACTTACCTCCTGAAAATGTATCACTAACACCATGGCCCACACCACTTACGACACTGTTAACACTAGTACCGAATCTACGTGCACCAATTTTGCTTGCCCCATTCTCAATACCATCTCCCACAAAAGAAGAGGCAATTTTTGCACCACCTCCAACTCCACGACCAACTGTCTTGAATACTAAACCAGCTGATTTTCCAGCTAGATTGCCAGTTGCTCGCAGGATATCGCCTTCGACGTATTCGTCATCACCGTCATCTCGCGCTGCAAGATACCGCCAGTCTTGCAAGCTAGCCGCTGACAACAACGAAACGACCTTGAATTTCATTCTACTTACGTAGACTGTACTCAGAGTTTCTATTAGAACATCCGATGGCCCTTTCAAGGTTCGATCCTCGTATCTTGTAAAGTTCAATTCTGCCTTATCAATTGTGAACTTCAAGTTCCGAGTGAAGTAATTAGTAACGGCAGCCCCAGGTGCATCATTTGTATTAGTCTTCTTATAACGAGATTGTTCAGGACTACGGCGAAAGCTTACAACAACTGTAAACGGGGACACTCGAGCGAGAGCAATATCATACAGTGTATCAGCTGTGGGGGTAGTATACTGATTCTTCTCGTAAGCTTTAGAACGAGTTTTGCCAGAGTCTTCGATTTTTATGACGTAACCATCAAGTTCATCACTCTCATATTTTAACGTAAAGCCTGAAACCTCACCACTTGCAGCCAATATCCGATTGACAAGGTCCAATATCCTCCATAAGTAGTCTTCACTTGTTGTTAGAGTCATTTTCTCTGAATTACCATTTGCGTGTGCCAAGTTCAAATCGAAAAGGTCAACTTTCATAAGATCAGCACTTAAAGGACCACGTATTCGAATACATAGGTCGAAAACACTTATGTCAGAAGTGCAATCAAAAACCATAGGATAATGTGTGTTTGGTGTTAGATCTTTGATCTGAACATTGTGCACAATGATTGAAATTTGCGACCGTTGTGGAGAAGAAGCGTCCAATAAATTGCGTCTGCTCTTCTTTTCTCCGTCCTTGAAAACGCGTTGAAAGTCAACAGTGAACCGCGAAAAGATCAATGCCATGATTGGCTGCTTGACCATTTCAATCCTTTTTTCCTCCGAGCTATTTTGTGGCTCGTGTTTGAAGAGATTCATTGCGGAAGCCCTCCTCGTCGGCGATTGTTGATGAGTCGCAGTTGTCGCAGATTTGTCCACACTGACCGTTGGAGCACTATTCTGAGTACCTCTAAGCGCTTTTATGTTCCAGGAGTCACGTCTCGTCTGCCCAACTTCGTTAAGTATCAGCTGAAGCTCGGTCCAGCGTACACGGAAGCGACAAAAGTCGTTATCAAATAGGCCTTTTTCTTTACTTGCAGGTGATGAAAGTGAGCCAAAATTTACTTCCCCGACCTTCACAACTAAACGTGCATCGCCACAAGTGTCAATTACAGTTTGAATGTATACGCTTCCAACTGCAACACCATTGTTTGATTCCACAATTGCCACCTTCAATCCAAGCTTGGAAACCGGTAAAGGGGCGGTATGACATTCCAGCTCAATAAATTGAAACGAGATTTCAAGTCCATTGGGTCTTGCTCTCGCCCTAAGCTGTCCAATATCTCCTGATTCAATGATAAGTTCCGGCATCGTTTCTTCTTTCACCAAAACTACAGTTTCGCTACCATTGAAGACAATGAATTCGGGTATAATGTGGACTTCAGATTGGTATTCGTTTACCAAGTAACGATATGCAAAAAGCCCTGTAGGATCTTTGTTTTCCCAGGCGATAGGTACAGTAGCTGCGCCTCCATCTCCAATGGGCAGATTCTCAATCATGAATG
>Ga0115007_10002426_pt1 | contig 11487 bp, 13 predicted proteins | sample ArcOceMetagenome_2_FD_87166 | JGI IMG/M metagenome (GOLD analysis project Ga0115007, IMG submission 87166) | Marine eukaryotic phytoplankton communities from Arctic Ocean - Arctic Ocean ARC135M Metagenome | ecosystem: Environmental > Aquatic > Marine > Oceanic | place: Arctic Ocean | collected... | reverse complement strand
GTGACTATGGCATCTGAGCGTTGACATAGTTGGCCATTTGAATATGTCGGAGGGGGCCGTATGCCAGCACTTATCTTGAGATGGCACATATCTTTGTTCGGAAGAAAAAAACATTACGTCCACTCACATTTTGTTGGTATCCATTTGCGAACATGTTGTCCCATCCTCTGTGAGCCAGCTCGTGTACTCTTATGATTGCAACATCCTTTCTTTGTCTTGGAATATATTGTCTAGGAGTCTTCAATATCCAGCCTATGTGTATGCAATTTTTCAATGTACTTGTAAATGTTCAGTTCTGTTCCGTTCCTGTGGAACCATGTGCCATGACTTGTACAGCTATATTGGACTGTTCCATGGACACTCCGAAATCTGCTGATGCATAACAAATCCTGGACTAGATCGAGCTATGTGCTGTTACTCCATGTCAATAATATGACGATTGGTTGATCATCAATTGATTATGGGTGTGTTCATTGTCCCTTCAGCTATGACCTGTCGCTTTAATGGAGGTGATTTGTATAAGGTTTTTGTGTTACTTATCTTTGATTTGCCCCGGCTAATCTAAAATGGAATTCTTGTTGTTGGTGCCTCACTGTAACTATCCCTTACAGCCACTGACGCATCGGATGAATTGTGTTATACATGTGAATTTGTTAAACGGTATAGTGCTTCGAGACTTGTTGCATCCAGTTTGGGTTCTGATTTTGTTAATGTATGTTCAATGTGCATCTTGCCATTGCATGTTCATCAATGGCTCAATCTGTCGACCTGGCCAGTTCGCAGTGACCTCTGTTAGTTACTGGCGTGGCACCACAATGTCTTCTCCAGCTAAGCTTCCCATAGCCACCACAGCACCAGCAAGCTTGGGAGGGGATCTTTGTTTGGCTGCCAGCCCCAAGCGTGATGAGAAGCAAAAAGATGGCCCCATTGCCAACAAAGTGGTCATGGCTGCCAGCCCCAATCTTGGGGAGGAGGAAGAAGATGGTGCACAAATGAGTGATGCAGCACCAGATATGGAGTTGACTCCTCGTGGGTTGGGGGTTGTGGCTTGGCATGTAGCTCGGCAAGTTTTTGTTATCAAAATGTGAGGTGGGATTTGTTAAATTATTCTGGCCCAAGGAAGGTCCTGAGGCACAGGTGGCAGAGAATGTCCGAACATCAATCCTCACCCCCAAACTCCTTCATCACCCTGACATGCTGCCCTGGAGTGTGCCCATTCTCTCCACAGCAGGGCCCTGGCCAGGCCGACACGCCGATCCACAGGTGCACCCAGATGACCAAATTGATTCCCAAGCACCATGTACATGTGCCCAAGGCAAGACAGGATATGATAGGATAGAACAGCAACAAATAGCATGGACCAGGAAGTGACAGGATATGATGTCAGACGATACGGTAGGACAAAATAGGCCAGAATGTGGTAAATAGCATGCAGTAGAATGTCAACACATGGTTATGTGAAGCCCACCAGCCAAGCATTGTTCCAAATGGCATGCATGGTGATATACACCTCCCCTCCATATGCAAATCTGAACTGCTCATATCTAATCTTAATTCTCTGTTAAATACTTCATGCCAGGAGTGGGAGATGACAGTTACTTTTCAGACAGTAGGAGAAAACAATAGACAAAAAATGGACATGTATGTCAACCATCATGTCGTAGGGAGTAAGTATTGGCAGGGTTTGGACAGTTTGCAGCTGGAGAATCAGATTGCATGGATTATGCAATGAGGCTCTGCTGCTCATTTGGTTGACCAATTTGTGTATTGCCTATGTGAATGCTCAGCATGCTTGGCCTCGTGACGCATTATGAATCTTAAGCAAAATACATTTTGAATGGTTCCCCTGTCCAAGATGTCAGGTGGACGAAGCTGAGCTCCAAAGTCGCCACGACGCATTAGATTTTCTGAAGGAATATCGCAAGAACAAAGGCACAAAGTCCATCATCCAGTCCTTCAAGGTTCAGCCAGAACGAGCACCGGAGTTCCAGACTTTCTTGGCTGACAGCCTGAAGGATTACAAGCTCTCCTACACAGGGACTAACACTGAACCATGGTCTCTCATTCGACAGGCGAACCAAGTCTCTTTGGACATGCTCCTTGACGAGCTGGACTGCTTCTCTTCCAAAAATGCTCGCCGGCCAGCGACCATATCGACCATGGACAAGCTCTTCCCAAAGATAGTGTTACAAGGGGTCTGGCAGGGGTTCCTTCTTTTTTCCAAGAGACAATGTATGGCCACAGCATGAGGACAGCATGTTGCGGCATGCTCGGCACCTGGCCATGGCATGCTGCATTGCTCCATTTTGGGGGTGATTAGTGCATGACAATTGCATGGTATAGCCTGGCACGATTTCAAACAGTAGGGCCCTGGCAGGCAACCTTGGGACGTGCTTGAGTTGACAGAGTTGGATGAGTCCAAATCGCCCTTCATTATCAAGTTCCACTTGCGCCTGTGTGCCATCCTTTGGATTGCACTTGCGCACTTTGAAGCCGAGCGTGCGATGCCTCGCCCCATAGTAGCCGGCTGGATAAAATGCCCATGGGGGTTGGTACCACCAAGTGGATTATTCTCAGTTCCTGTGGCCATTGTGCATTCACCCGCCCCCCCCTACTTGCTCCGGCAAGTGTCGTGCTCCAGGCGTTACGTTTCCTCCATGTTTAACGGAGAGGGTATTACTTTGGCAGCCAACTCCCATCCGCCAGCAGCCGCCAGCCCTCTGGTGGCAGGCAGTAGCTGCCAGGGGGAAGCCGGCCGAGTGGCAGCCACCAGCTGCCAGCGGGTGGCCAGCAGCCAGCAGGTGGCCGCCCATGGATTGGTTGTGGCAAGAACATGAACACAGTATTGGTACACATGTGGGGGATTATGCCAGAGTTCCTGCGTATGATGATGGGCACAATTCCTGTCAAACAACACCCAGTCATGTCACGGGAGAAGGCACTTGTCATGGGCCTCGCCCAGACAATGTCATGCACTGAAGTCATGGAGGAGAATTGGCTTAACAGGGTGGTCAATGTCTTGAACGAGTCTGATGACTTCAGCACTAAGATGAAGCAGCAAGTGGTGAGTCTTTGCTATGATAAGGTCGAGCAGGTCTGTGACTTCAAGGGTCTCGACATCATCAAGAACCGCTGGGCGACAGGCATGGCAGTGGGTTGCATACAGTAGACAGGGCCAACTCCCACCAGTTTATTTTACAATTGTGAGTTCGTCATGTTGCATAGTATGAAAAAAAGTGTCTAACTGAGACAAGACTGACCATGCCCAGGCATGGTCTGAGTGGCAATTGTAATCCCAGGTGGGAGCTCTGGCTTCATGTGCATACGTGCCCTCGGGCAGAACATTCACATTGGGAGGCTCTGGGCACATTCCATGAGTGAGCACACATGGCTGTGTGCCCGCCAGTTCTTTCCCCAAATGTGACCCCTTGGGCTTCCTACCATGCAGATTGGGAGTTATGGATCATCCCTGACAGGCAATCTTGAACTGTTCATTGAACTGATGGATGAGAGCCTCATGCAGTCGGCCGTCCCACAGGCATGGTTTCTGGACAAGCATATCCTCATGCCCAGTGCCCGGTCTCAAGTCAAAAAGGCCAAGGTTGAGGCAAATGCGACGTCATGCACTGAGGCTGAACAAGGGTATGCCGCTCGTCGCTTGTTAGGCGCGGCCATCACCAAGGCCAAAGAGTATGACATTGCACTGGATGATCCCAAATTCGCCAGGCGCATCGCGCAACGAGTGTCAGAGACAGATCGGGCCTCATTGATTACCGTGGCCAAAAAGTTCACATCGGGGCTGCAGGCTGCCTCCAAACACTATAGTATGGACTTCGCCTCTCTGTTGGCAGAGTTTGACAAAGGCACATATGACGCAGAAATCCTCAACACACGCATGCCAGAGCTCAAGGGCCCATACTGGTCATTCTTCAAGAAGGCTTCTGAACAGTATCATAACACCGAGGCAGAGAAGGAAGCCAAGCAAGCAGAGCTTGAGCTTGAGCAGATCACGACAGGGGAGGCAGCACTAGATGAGGACACTGCCCTGGATGCCAACACCAAGGTTTCCCTGCAGCTGTGTTGGCAGCGCTTGACAAACACCTTTTTGCTGGCATTGAAGAGCTACTGGTGGAAGCAAAGGCAGCATATCACCCAGGTGGTCGAGAAAGGCAAAGAAATGTGGGTGGACCGGGAGGACAGACTTAGAGGAGATGCCGCAGATGAGTCATGTGGCACAGACCAATATCAATTGACGAAAAAAGGGACAGACCCCTTGTCCATGATCCTCTCCAACCACAAATTCATGCAATTAGTGCTCGCCAGGCCCTGCTGTCTGTGGTTAGATCTGGGAATTGCAGACTACGATGCCGAGGCTCTGGAACAGGCCTTAAGGATCTTTGGTGTGAATGGGTTGGTCTTGTTGTTGCAGACAGGGACCCAGGAGGAGAATGGAAAGATGTTGGAAAAGGAGCAGACTATCATGCGTTCGTTATCACTGGCAAAGTGCGCACGGATTTGGCTGCAGGTGGAGGCTGAGGCAGGTGGCGTTGGTGTACAAGAAGCAAACAACAAGAAGCAAACTGGGTCACTGTGCATCTTCGCTGAGAATACAGAGGCCCTCAGCAATCCTTTGGCCAATCGGGTGTCCAGATCCTGATTAGATCATGACCAGATCATTCTTGCCATGGTTACAATTCATTGGCCAGTTGCAGTAAACCAAAAGCCCTTTTACGCTCATCATGCCATAATAACCAACACGTTCAAAACAAATAACACACATGTTTCTGAGCTGGGTGTCCAGGCAGGATTGCTGATTCACCCCCACAGTGTGATTGACATCCCTTCCATAAGCATACATGATCAGGTGTTCAATTCCTCAGCTGTGCAGAATGGCTTTATCATGGGGCTGCCAGCCATCGCCACGGAAGAGAAGGTTTACACCAAGACTCCAGACCACAAACGGCTTCTCCCAGGTGGTAGGCAACGCGGCAAGCAATTCTACAAGCAAATCTTGACAAAGCTTGGTATCGTGAATGCTTGGATGCTCGCAGGTTCCACCACCCACCCACTCACTAGGGTTATACAAATTTCAAATGGCCACCAGAGATAGGGATATATATATAGGGGTCCCAGGTTTCCGGGACTCAGGTATGTTGCCCAGGTGCTGCAGCGGGGGAGCAGCACCTCTCTGTGGGGATGGGGCCCTTTGGGGTGTCATAAACCCCCCAGGCATGGTCCCCTTGGTGACCATGTTGGTGGGAAGCAACCGGATTCTTTCAAGTCTCCGATGATGAACACAATGGACACATGTTCATGCACTGTTTTGACCTTGGAATAACGCGGCTTGCCCTCTCGGCTTGACATGTGTTTCTCCGAGCCAGGCAATAACAAGTGCTTTGCCTCACACTGCTGACCATCTTTCTTGGCCATGCAGTTATATACGCAAAGCCAAGGCTTCATGGGCGATAGACAACAAGTGGGTGAGCCTCAGCTGTTCTAAGTACAGCGGTGATTACTTACATGTGTACATGCATACGTGCGCATATGTATGCATATGTGTAGGTATGTCATGGGCAAGAACTCCGTTTTGTCTTGACATGAGGCGGCCTAGACTTCAGCCTGTGTGGGTTGGGACTGTGGCATGGGTGCCCTTGAACCTTTTTGCTTGGCAAGACCCAGGCTGGTAGGTTCAGTCCCAACACGTGACATTCAGTTGCACACCAACGACATGGGATGATTGTCTAGCTGGGTTACATTCCCTATCCGGCCCTTAATATATATAGTATTTTGTGTATTTTGCGATTATCACATGGTCATGGTCTGTCACCTCATGGTTAATGCATGATCCATGTAATCATCATGGGGCCGCAGACCACCAAACGTTGCTGAGCCAGAGGGGTGCCCCATTCATGTGTGATGCGCTTCTTGTGTGATGATGTGCCCAAGGCATTGATCATGCAATCACCACACATCATGTCATCGTGTCTCAATCAGGCATTAAATACGGATTAATCCCGACGTTGGACACTTTAATCACACACAGATCAGACATTCATCACGACTCCAATGTCTATCCAGGATTCCTGCATCACGCCAGTCTCCATCATGCATTCATTCTGAATTCACAATTTATTAATCCTGCATTAGGTGGGCAGTAATCATCCATAATCATGTATTGATCCAAAATTCATTATACATTAATCACTTCTCCATTGTGCGTGCCCAGAGGGGGCAGAGTGGCATGGGCAGGGTGTCATGGGCAGGGTGTCATGGGCCATGCCTCGCAAAGAATGTGGGTGTGGGTCGGCGAATGGCATCTGTGCAGTGCAGTGCTGAAATTTTGGTGGACGCACCACGGATCCTTGGCCAGGCATGGGACACCTGTGGGCAGACATGCCCAGAGGAACGGTCGCCAGGCCATCCAGTCTGAGGCCGATCATGGGCCCAAGCAAGCCACCTCCCCAGGACCCCCCAAGGTCCACACATGCCCAGTTCCATTCTGATACTATCCATAAGGATTGTGAGCATAATCACTTTGGGTATGTACTCCAGGTTCTGAGACACCAGATTTAGTCCTGGTGGAGCCTGATTGTGGTGTGGGTGAGCTGATGGAGCTTTGGACCCTCCACCAGCCATTTTTTCTTATTTTTTTCTATGAGCAGTGCTGGCATCTAGATGGGGTTCTTACTTTGATGGGGGTCCTACTTTGATGCATTAGTATATTGGGCCCATGTCATTCATGTGGAAGATGTTCTGGCCAGGCTCCCCTTTTGAAAATGCACACATGCAAGTTTATGTGTTACCTTTGCTAAACACACTTCCAGCCAATTTGTTGTTCTGGGGTGCACATTTCCAGACACATGTCAAGTGTAGAACGCATATTTGCGACACCTGTCTTGCAACAAATGTGACTTGAATTCTACGGCTGACAGACATTCGAAACACACATCATAAAGTTAAAGAGTTCCCTCAGCTTCATGACAGCATGCATTGTATAGAGCATGTGCTTTTTTTGTATGGTATGTCTTTTGTATGTTTTTGTATGTCTTTTGCACAGTACGTCTTTTGTACATCTGTTGGGCTTGGCCCATGTGAGGTAAGTCTTCTGTATGCGTCTTTACACATATTGCCTGTCCAGCTACACCTTCACATCACAAACAGTGCACGTTTCACTTCACATTTTCATTGTTACAGGTTCGCTCTGAGGCTCTGTCATAGTGAATATGAGCCCTGCCCCCAGAATGGCATGACCATTTCAGCAAGAGCCATGTGGGGGACCTGGCCCCAGTCTCGCCCACTCAACACACATGCCTCCATCCAATCCACAAACATGGCCCACATGAGCAAGCCATTATTTTCTTTCCCCTCGTCCTGAGCAGGGCTGCCCAAACCCATGCCCTATGCCACCATGGACAAACATATTGATCTATTGATCTTCAGAGTTGTGGGTCCAGGCATGAGTTTCATCAGAAGCGCCCAGACTTGTGCAAGGGTGACTTGAAGTGGGTGGGAGGTGTCATGGGCAACACGCACAAAAACGGTGTGCGTTTTGGTCATTGCAGCAACTTGCAGGTGGCATTGGCTCAGGCAACATTGGAGAAGTCACGTGAATTGAAGCGGGTGCCCTCAGATACCATGGAGCAGATGGACAGGATGGCAATGCCCACACAAGCTATGAAACCGCCAGTGATCCCTAATGGCCTGTCCAAAATGCTGGAAGAGTATTGCGCCAACATTCCGGGTGGTGCACCAGTTCAAGTTCCTGTGGATGATTCACTGGACCTCCACCAGTTTCCAGGGGTTGTCCTCCATAGCATAGCGCGCATCGCCACCTATTTTAGAAAAGTAGATTGCAATAATCCGAACCGAATTAACATATTTTAACGCAACTTAATGTATATTCCCCAAACTGAGACTTCAGTCAAGGTAGGGGTTCTTACTTCTTTTCTATAGTAATTCTTTTGGATTCCAGGAATGCTCGGTCTCAGCCTAGGTACCTAAGCCTAGGTACCTAAGCCCAGCTGCCAATAACCTGAATTCCAGGAATGCTGGGTGTCAGCCTACGTACCCAAGCCCAGCTACCAATAGCCTGAATTCCAGGAATGCTGGGTGTCAGCCTAGGTACCTAATCCTTGGCAGACACCCAGATCCAAATCAAAAAACACAGAAATCACACATTCAATTGCATATTGACCACACTGTACTCATGCATGAGCCAATCGTGCAAATATTAATTGCAGTCTTACTGCATGCACTCGTGCGTCGACCATGCGTTAAACATGTATTAAACATACACTAAACATATGTTAATCACACATGTGCACCACGACGGCTCTGCATTAATCATTGTTAGACCATATGTTAATCATGCATTCGATGTCCCACACAGTATTGATGATTGCAACAGCATGCTTCATCTGAGAAGACACTACTCCACACACACACCACAACATTAGCAAATGCATACAGGAAGCACATGCAATGATGAAGCGAACAGGCTTGTGCAAGCACAGTCACACAAAGAAAATATACACTTGCTGAGGACATGCCCGTGACTGATGCAGCACACTGACACAAACAAATTCGATTTGTATAATTATAAGCATGAGTGAGAACCAACATATGCCACATGGACAAACACAGCAGGCGGCAAAGAACACACTATATATATATAGCCCAAACAGCATTTACACCAGAGGGTTCCCAGCACCATGTCTAGTGACCAGCGGCAGGGGTGTCAACACCTCTGCTTTAGGTCAGCATTCTCTTTTTTTCGCAGCTATTTATAATACTCCATGAGGGTCAGGTCGCTCTTGTGCATGCAAACTGGTTGCCTGCACAACCTACGACAGAGAAATGCAATGGTTCTGGCACATACTTAGTCCCAGGAGTCTTTGGGCCTCTGGGTGCCTCTTGGTCCCTGGGTGCCTCCCGGGCACCTTCTGGGGTTCTTTGGATGCTTCCTGGGAGCCACCTGGGAGCCCAGAGGTTGTCTCCTGCATGCCTCCTGGGTGCTTCTTCGGTAAGAAATCCACATCCAGGATTCCAACTTCTCCAGTACTCCAGGAATCCTCAAGGTGCCAGGGTCCTGGTCCTGGGGGAGGACTTCTCCAGGAAGCGGATTCCTCCTCCATGTCTCTTCCTCCAGGATTCTTCTGCCAGGACTCCACCTCCTCCTCCAGGAATTCAACTTCCACGAGTTCCTCCTCCAGGGTTCCTCCAGGATGCTTCCTCCAAGAACTCTCCTCCAGGATTCCTCCTCCAGGATTCCTCCTCCAAGAATCCCTCCCCCAAGAATTTCCCCAAGAACCCTCCTCAGGGATCCCTCCTCCAGGATTCCTCCTCCAGGATCCCTCCTCTGGCTTTCCTGCTCCAGGATTACAGTTATTTTTGCACTGTTTGGGTTCGCTTACTGGGGTCATATGTATATATATATGCCTCAAAGAACGGACTCCTGCATTCATCCAACAGATGGATGAAGTAAGGATTCTGCACTCATCTGTATCCTCAGGCTTGTGCGGCCAGTGGCTGACCACCCCAGTGAGACATCATTTGGCCACTCCGCTGCTGCTCAATTGGCTCTCTTGCATCACCAGGTGAGTGACAGTCTTGTTTTGGCTCCGAGCACTTGCGTATCCGACTGTTTGGGTGTGTACCCTGCCAGGGATTTCAAGAAGGGGGACATTGCATGTGCCATTGAGTCTACAACAGGCGCCTGGGTGGAGACTGCTGAGCTTCCACTGGCTGAGGAGGGCCGTCGTTTCAACTTGGTGCTGAAATGCCCAAATCCACGCAACGTTCTGCATGGCAGGGCGTGGGAGCTGGTCTTCCAGGGTGACGCAAAGCGATTTGTGTGGCCACATCTCAATTCCTCTGCCAATTATGAAGGGATTCACGGCTTACATGCCAATGTGAAATTGCAGGTCACAGGGACAGAGCTGGGCAATCGTTTCTTGCATGTGGAATTTCTGGAAGATTGCCCAGCATTCAGTCGGGAGTTATTGTTGGATTATGAAGTCACTGACGATCGCCCCCAGACCACACAGTTGGCTGCCAGCCCCTCCAAGAAAGCCCATGGGCACCCAGCACCGGCAGATTCATTGGCAGCCAGTTCCTCAGTACAGGACAACAGCCCGGCCCCTGTGACCAGCTCACCTCAGCAGCCAGCCCCTCAATTGTCACAGAATGGACAGCAGCTTCTACCAGCAAAGGTTAATCCAGAAAGCACAGCAGCTTCCTCCACTGTGGTCACAGAAGCAAAGGAAGAGGCAACACAAGGCCTCTGCGCTGACCAGCCGCAAAAGGTCCTGTCCGCCCCCGCGCAGAATGACAGCATGGTGGAGGATTTGACAAATAATGGGAAGTGTCTGTGCAAGTTTGACAGGCCACCCGGGTCAGCCCTCTATTGGTACCAGGAGGAAGCATGGCTCACCTTTGCGAAGCCAACCAATGCCTTCCCAGCCACTCTCGTAGCCACAGTTCTGGGTGGAACGGTCGCAGCAGCAACAGATCCAGAGCACTTGCTTACCTATGACATCAGTCACAAGACCTATGTGTGGTGACTTGACCGAATCAAGCAGTTACCATTTTTGTGGGGGGAGTTTGGAATTCATGTCATCCTGCATTGCACACAGCAAGGTTCTGAGCTGCAGCTCCTAACATCACTTCCAGCAGATAGACCAACACATACAATTTTTTGATAATGCCGAGGCAGCGACCAATCCAACTTCCACCGGCCCAGGCTTGGCCATGTGAGTTTGTGGTGTGTCTGGTGCCTGAGGCGGGTCTGCATGATCCTTGAGGTAGTGCAGGGAAGCCATCTATTGCAACATACTCCTGATCAAACACATCATGTCCTTAGCAAGTGGGGCCAACATCAAGCACCTGATGCTATTGTGGGAGGGGCCAGTAGGAGGCAGGTCAGCAGGCAATTGGGCAGGTGGGCTCATGGGTGGGTGAGCAAGATGGCTTGTGGGGGCCAGGCAGTCCTGAGCATGCCAGTGTTTTTCAGGCGTCATGTGTGTCCCCATTCCCCAGTGTTTTGCTCCAACAGCTTCTTGCAGTTTGCAGACAGATCCACCCCCAGACCCCAAGCTTCTCCACATCATGGCCCCCTGATCTCCTTGCCTGTCTTGCAGCTCCCCATGATTTGCATTGGTAGTCCCCTGCGAATTGGAGCCGCCGGGGCCACATTGCTTTTGTGAGCAATTTACAAAGAAGGACAAAGCCCAGAATCCCCTGCTGTAGATAGCACAATACACATGCACAGGGGCCATGAGCCTGCCTGAATGCATCTGAATGCTGGCACCCAGTGTTTGCACAATGATGTTACAGACTGACCACAGTTTAATATTCAAGTTGTGGATGTTCGTTGCTCCCAGACTGGCATGGGCAAGGTACCAATCTACGAAAAAGAAGATGTCAGAAATCATTGCGATCATCGGCAAAGTCTATGGCTACAGTGTGGACAAAGGCAAGATGATGAAG
>Ga0115007_10002425_pt1 | contig 11487 bp, 13 predicted proteins | sample ArcOceMetagenome_2_FD_87166 | JGI IMG/M metagenome (GOLD analysis project Ga0115007, IMG submission 87166) | Marine eukaryotic phytoplankton communities from Arctic Ocean - Arctic Ocean ARC135M Metagenome | ecosystem: Environmental > Aquatic > Marine > Oceanic | place: Arctic Ocean | collected... | reverse complement strand
CCCAAGTTTAAGGTAGCGCGGTAGTCCAACGATATTTTGACTTGAACTCAAATTCATGTTCCAAACTCACCAACTTTAATTTAAGCGGGCTGGTAGACAAATGACATTTTGACTAAGCCAATGACATTTTGACTTGAACATTAATAGACACAATGACATTTTGACTTGAGTTCAAATTCATGTTCTAGTTTCACCAACCCAAATTTAGTAGCGGGCTGGTAGTCCAATGACATTTTGACTTGAGTTCAAATTCATGTTTTTTTTTTTCGACTTGAGTTCAAATTCGTGTTCTATTTTCACCAACCCAAGTTTAAAGGTAGCGCGGCAGTCCAACGATATTTTGAAATTCATGGTTTTTTTTATGTTCTTTTTTTCGACTTGAGTTCAATTACTTATGTCTTAAGATCGACTTTAGTGTGTTTCCAATGACGTTGACTCGATTTTCTACGCGCGTAGAAGATAAGCGGAGTTTGAAGTCACGGCACTGCGACTTGAGTTCAACTTTTTTCGACTTCAGTTCAATTACTTATGATTTAAGATCAATTTTAGTGTGTGTGTGCGTGGTGAAAAAAAAAAAAAATCACAGCGACTTGAGTTCAACTTTTTTCGTTTTTAGTTCAATTACTTATGATTTAAGATCAATTGTAGTGTGCGTGCGTGTATTATTAACAGCGAAATACAGAAATGCAGTTATCTATAAAAAGTGTGGCCGTCGGTGTACAAGAAGGTATGCCTCCCGCGACCCTTTCTCAATAAAACTGAGTTCAACTAATGTTCAATTCATGTTCAATTCATGTTCAATTCATGTTCAATTACCCCAAACTAATGTTCACTTCTTGTTTTTTCCCTTTGCTCTGCTCCTTGAGTTAGCACCAGCACCAGCACCCGCACCAGCACCAGCACCAGCACCAGCACCAGCACCATTGGAAGACGATGATGATGAGGAGGAGGATGACGAGGACGACGAGGAGGAGGAGGAGGAGGAGGAGGAGGAGGAGGAGGAGCCTTCTCCACAATTGATCTTCTTCGCACTGAACCGTATCATATAAGTTACGTTCAATTAATGTTCAATTAATGTTCAATTAATGTTCAATTAATGTTCAATTTAACAACTCACCTGCCCAATAGAGCTCTGAGACTTTCTTTCGTTGCAATTAGAGTACGTGCTGATTCCTCTTTACCACCCGAGAACTCAGCATGAGTTTTAATGTTAATCTCTTGGGCGTATGGCTGTAACATTGAACTCAATTGATAATCAACAAATAGTAAACTATGAAGTTACCGCCGCCCATTCGAGGGATTGCTTCAGCCTCTTATTTGCATCTGCGACAAGAGTAGAGTCCGATCTCTCATCTGCGATCCGCCTGCAGTTATGGTCAATTCATGTTCAATTCATGTTCAATTCATGTTCAATTCATGTTCAATTCATGTTCAATTCATGTTCAATTCATGTTCAATTCATGTTCAATGAAACGAATTGAGCTAAATTAGTGTTCAATTAATGTTCAATAATCATGTCTACTCACCCAATTGTTTTTCGGACGCGCGCGTAGAACCACTCAGTCCCGTACCACGCTCGTTTCTTAGAAGAAGGTTCGTCGTCTTCGTCTTCACCAGTATTTCCAGACTGAACATTGAAGATATACATCATACGGAGAATTTCCAGACACATCGCCTCTTGATTTGTAGTGAGAAGGTTTTCTGTAAAAATAATAACTTGAGTTCAACTAATGTTTCATTAATGTTCAACTAATGTTTCATTAATGTTCAACTAATGTTTCATTAATGTTCAACTAATGTTCAATTCATGTTCAATTACCGAAAAGGAGCGATGGAACAGAGCCAAGGTTGCCCAAAACGAACTCTGCATTGCAATTCTGCATCATTCCAGCGACCATCACAGATGCCTGTATGTCAATGTGTTCGTGAAATAACTTTTTTGTGTCAATTTGCACGTGCTGACTTACAATCCGCGACCAAAATGGTGACTGGCGCATCGACATTTCGAAATTAGTAGTGAATTCTGCACACTGTAGAACAATTCATGTCATTAGTTGAACTCAACTAATGGTAAAAAAAAATGGAAATGCAACTTACGAATTCCAAAGCACCCTCGATGTCCTTCCAATGATGTTCCATTTGCTTTTGGGCGGCAGCAAGAGTGCGCATCGTTTGGTTGTCGTCATTGAGGACGCAAAGTACCGAAATGGATGGAGGAACGACGGCAAGTTTAATCAACTCCGCGAGCATCGTTCCAGAAGGCTCCCAGCTGGTTGTAATCTTCTTGCTATTGGTAACAAATCCACCTATTATCTATTGACAAGACTTTCTTGACAATTGACAAGACTTACTTTTCCAATTGGCCTCTGGAAGTTGGCTGAAGCCTCTTCATGCGGCCGACCAAGTCACCAACGGCACTTTTTATTGTATTTGGACATAAATTGATCATTATAATTGAGTTCAAGTTGGGATTGGACGATGTTGGGATGATGTTGAGATGATGAGATTACCGGTGCCATTCAGAATAGATTCTTTCATATGCAGGAACATTATTTGCTCCTCTCCTTCTTGCTGCAACCATCTGGACGCAGTCAGCCATGAGGGTACCGTGGCAAACAGTGTTTTCATCGAATAACTTGAGAACTGTGAGTATTCGAACAACAATTGATCATCATTTGAGTTCAATTCATGATATTTGACCATCATTTTAGTTCAATTCTGATATTTTACTTACCTTCTTGGACGATCACTATAGCCCGAGTGTGTATGTCTTGTTCGCCTGTGAAGCCACCATATATACTCCCACCTTGAGCGTCCAATTCATGTTCAATTAGTGTTCAATTCATGTTCAATTCATGTTCAATTCATGTTCAATTCACAATTCATGTTCAATTCATGTTCAATTCATGTTCAATTCATGTTCAATTCATGTTCAATTCATGCTCAATTCATGTTCAATGACATCAATAATGTCCAATTCATGTTCAAGTCGTGTTCAATGAAACCAATTGAGCTACCTGGAGCGCTTATTGCCTTGGAGAATGCAAGAGCCAACTGACCGGCACTGTTTCCGCCCGTTTTTGGGTCGACCGGAAACAGCTGATTCTGTCTTCTACTACGTTGTTTCCCTTTTTTTTTACCTGACAAAGGTGTAATGTTCAATTCATGTTCAGTTCATGTTCCCTTTTTTTTACCTGACACAGGTGTAATGATACACGGGCTCTCTGGCTCGTCTGGGTCGAAGGATTCGTCGTTTTCTTCGCGTTCATCTTCCTTCATGTCTTCGATCTCCTCTTCAAACTTTTCATTTTTGTCTTGAATCTCTTCCTCTGACAACGGTGTATCCTGCGATGCGATTGGCCGAAAATTTTCCTCTTCAGACTCTTCGCTCGCCGTGTCCAAGTTTTGGGAAGCCTTCCTCTTACCGGTAGCCTTACTGCTACCACGCCCCCTCTTCCCGTTCTCTACACCCCGTACACCCATCTCTACACCGGGGCTATCAGTGCTACCATTACGCCTCCCGTCGGGGCTCTTACCTTCCGCGAGCAATTGCTTCCGAAGCTTCTCCACTGCAGCGGTGCTCCGCTTTTTGCCTGGCATAGCTCTTTAGCGCTTCAAAGCAAAAATAATGGCCAATATTGCGATCCTACGTGGATACGACGTGTGGCAATCAGATGCTCTGATTGGCTTGGCTGCTTTTAAAAAGAGAAGTTCGTTCGACCCGTTTAGCTAGAAGAACACTTAGATGTTCTTTTTTCACTAATGGAACAAGATCGATGTCTATTAGATCTGACTAGAGCTGAATTTATGTTCTATTTTCGAGCGACTTAAAAAAAGATAAGTGTATCAAAAAAGGCGAAGCTGCCATTATCTCTTTTTCTTCCTAATGTTCACATGCAGCGGCTGCGGCAGGGAGTGCAGGGGACATAGGGGACTTAGCAGCCACGCGCGCTTCTGCCAGGCAGGGCGCGGCGCGGCGGGGGCTGCAAAGAAGGCCCACTTAGCCGGCCACGGCAGTTCTTTCGACGAGCAATTGCGACTGCAGCCGCTTGCCATAGACAAAGAGCGACCTCAGCTGTTTTGCCCACGTGGACAACCACCCCCGGTTAGTCGCTTGTTCAACCCGCACGTCGCTCGCTCGCGTGGTAGTTCAATGGCCAGTTGATGTTCCATTAATTGAACATTAATTGAACATTAATTGAACATTGTTTTAGTTCAATTAATGTAAATCCAAATGCAAATTACATTAATTGAACATTAATTGAACATTGTTTTAGTTCAATTAATGTAAATCCAAATGCAAATTGCATTCTGCCATTGCCCTTTGTTGTCCTGTAGGATGCTTCCTCGTCGTCGAGCTCAAGTTCAGGAAATGAAAGTTCAGATGAATCAGAATCAGAAGAGGAACATGACCGGACGCCCCTATACGCACGTGGCTTCTGCAAAGTACCGAAACTAAAAACACCGGACGCTGCGCTCTTGGGGCTTTGTAAGGAGCTGGGATTGAGTAATACCGAGGGAGCCGCAGTTAGCAAGTTCCACAACATGTACCTGCACCAGCAGACTTCAAAAGATGTCCGGCATCTCCGCAAGAAAGTCGCCGATAATACTACGTGTCCCGGTGAGTATTAATTGAACATTAACTGAATTGAATTGGCGTCATTGAACATTAATTGATCATGAACTGATTTTAATTGAACATGAATTGAACATGAATTGAACATGAATTGAACATGAATTGAACATGAATTGAACATAAACTAAGTTTAATTGATGTCATTGAACATTAATTGAACACGGATTAAACGAATCTCCAGGTTCACAATTTGATTTGAACATAAACTGAGTTTAATTGATGTCATTGAACATTAATTGAACACGAATTGAACGAATCTCCAGGTTCACAATTTGATTCAGAAGTCAAATTTGAGGTTCCAATCGAAACTGGCGTATCTCAGAGAGAGATCAGTGTGCAGTACAAAAATTTGCTTTGGCAAGTTGCGTCGTTGCTCGCCGCGCCTTCTTTACAAGACGGGTTTTTGACAAACGCAGAGGTGCTCGAAGATACATTTTCAAGCACTAGGCTTTTCGGTGAGCTCAACCGGGGACTTTGGTGGCAGCGGACAGAGGAAAGTGGCGAAGTGCCAGAAGGTGCGATATTATGCCCGCTCGTCTTGTACACAGACGGCACTTGGCTTTCGAAAAATGGCGCACACAGCACGCAGCCACTGGTGTTGACTCTTGGAAACTTTCCTCGTGACATTATGAACAAAAAAGCTGCTAAGCGGGTACGTGAACAACAACTGAACAATAATTGAACATTACCTAAGTTCAATTAATGCCATTGAACAATAATTGAACATTACCTAAGTTCAATTAATGCAATTGAACAATAATTGAACATTACCTAAGTTCAATTGAACATTACCTAAGTTCAATGGACCATTAATTGAACATTTTTTAGTTCAACGAATCACCTTAGTTGAACAACAATCGATCATTAACTGAACATTAACTGAATAGGTGGTTTGTAGTATGCCACTTTTACAAGCTTCAAAGCACATGAAGAAAAAGAAAGCATTCAAAAACTTTAAGCGGGACCTATACCACAAAGTTTGGTACAAGATGCTTTCACCTGTTCGCAAAGCGCAGCGCGCAGGTGGCTTTCGTGCTAGCTGGGGTGGTAAAATCCGTCTGTTTTATCCTGTGATCTGCATTGTAGTGAATGACAACCCAGAAGGCCAGCTCCTCACTCTTGTGTACAATAGTGCAATGGCAAAGTTTCCATGCAGGACCTGCTGGGTGAGAGGTGAGGATTTCAGCAAGCCACGAAAAGGCGAACAAGCAAGACTACGCACGGTGAACGATGACCTACATCAACGGCAGCTACTCACGACGGAAAAAGAACTAAACGCCCTCTCGCGTAAGCACCATAAAATCCAATTATATGATTTGAACATTAATTGAACAATAATTGAACATAATTTGAGTTCAATTTTCAATTATTGACACTAATTGAACACTAAATACCAGTTCACAGTACGAAAAGTGGCTTTCGCAACTGCAGCTTTGGAGCAAACCCGCATGGAATATTTTTTGCGGCAGGGCCAGATCGGCTTCACCTTATGCTCGAGGGCCTTGGGAAGCACATCGTCGTCTATACCATTTTAAAACTAAAAGCAGCAGGTACAGAATCTGCGCGGTTATGAGTTAAGGTAAATTGAAGTTATGCTTTGCATAGGCCGGACACAAGCCGCCGACAAATACCTGTCCATGTTGCCCTTGTGTTTGCACCAGCACTCGGCAAAGACAATCCCCTTTCTGACTCGCATCAACGGTGGGCTGCAGTCGGTCTCGATGGTGTCGGCAAAGCAGCTTCCTGGCATGATGGTTCAGCTGTCGCTTGCCGTGGTATGTCACTTGAAATGATCATTAGAATTCGAAAAGGTTCCATGAATATCATTGAACATTAATTGAACATTTTTTGAGTTTCAATGAATATCATTGAACATTAATTGAACATTTTTTAAGTTTCAATGAATGTTATTGAACATTAATTAACCATTTGTTTAGTTCAATGAATGGTATTGAACATTAATTGAACATGACTTCGTCAATAACTGACTGCAAATTGAACTTGTGCCTACGATATGAATGCACCTTGGAGGGCTGCCACAACAGCGAAAAATTCCCAGCGTCGGATGTTAGGGCAATCCAAAAGTGTGTTTACCTTTTCTTTGCAGTTCTCCGGTCAATGGCCATCTCGAACAACACAGAAAAAGGCGCGAAGGTGACTGCGCTACTGCGATTATGCACTATTTGATTGTTGTGCTTGATCACAGAGGCTCGCCAAGCTCATCAGGGCAATGCTACTTGCAATGTCCGCCGCGTTTACTGCAGAATGCAAGTGTAAGTTCAGAATGTACAAGTACCATACTATTCTGCACGTACCCAAGCAGCTCCGCGAGCTTGGTAACGTTGACGTTCCCGATTCGAACAGGTAATTGAACATTACTTTAGTTCAATAAATGGTCAAAATTGATGAGCTTGACCATTAATTGAACATTACTTTAATTCAATTAATGGTCAAAATTGATAAGCTTGACCATTAATTGAACTTCACTTCAATTTAACTGATCACCTTGGCCATTAATTGAACATTAATCGAACTGCACTCCCAGGTTTGAGGAGTACCATGTTTATGAAAAACAACTGTATGCGCGCACTGCAAAGCGAACGGGAACACTGAGTACTGACCTCTACAATCAACGCAAGTTCAGAGAACAACAAGAGTATGTTCTACTGCAGTACAACATACCTGAGTTTTTGGCTAATTGGCGCGACCAGAGCTCCAGCGCACTTTCCCGCACTGACGTTGCAGACAGTCGCGAGAGGAAGAAGGATGATGAACTGTACTGGGTTCCGGAGCACATCAGTGCCCGCTTGAAGCCAATTCACATGGTCATTACAGAGGCAGGGTTCGATACAGCAATGGCACGGATATTCAAACGAGTGTACAAAAGAAGCATGTCAAAGTATTATGAACCAGTGCCAGAATCAATCACGAAGCACAGTGGAGTGTATGTTCAGACAGAGCACATGGAGGTGCAGTCGACATTGCGCGCAACGCCGTCATATAGGGTGCGTGACTTGGATATGAATTGAACATATGTTGAGTTCAATTGGTGTCATTGAACATTAATTGAACATGAATTGAACATTAATCATTCAATTGAACATTAATTGAACATTAATTGAACATTAATTGAACATTAATTAAAGTCATTGAACGTTCAATTTGGCATGTCACCCCCATTTCGGAGGTAATTATTTGTACATTTTCTTGCATGTCTGAAGGGAAAACCATGGTTTGACGCGGCGGTGTTCTTAACATTGAACAACAATCTGGCTCACCCTGGCCAAGTCCGATTAAGAAAACACAAAGCCAAGGTATCGCCAAGTGGAGAACAATTGAAGTATGAACCGGACTACCACCGGTGGTTTGTGAGGGTGCTTCTAATCTTCAGCGTCGGTGAGGACCTGCTGGTTTTCATTGAATACCTCGAAGGTGCACACCAAGGCAACAAACAAAAACCACCATGGCAGTCTCCATTTATTCCAAATTGGCCACATTTGAAGCGAAAGGACAGGATCAACCAAAGGTCGGTTGTTCAATTAGTGTTCAATTAGTGTTCAATTAGTGTTCAATTAGTGTTCAATTAGTGTTCAATTAGTGTTCAACGACCTCGTTGTCTCCTTTCGTGCATTCACCAGGTACGATATTGTGTTTGCACTCGGGTTAGAGAGAGTGGTGTGGCTTGCGCCAGACGCAGATGACACTGCGCGTTACTGGGCAGTCACGGACGCCGACCAGTGTATTTGGCACGAGAAATTCGACAGTGGTGATGAGGACCTGCTCCTCGAGCATGACCCGTATAATCTGGATGATGATGATGATGATGATGATGATGATGATGATGATGAAAATGGAGAACTTATGTCTGACGACGAGGAAGAAGGCGAGGAAGAGGAGGAATACGACAGCGAACCAGACGATAGGGACATGGACGAAATGCTGGACGATATGTGTTAGTTTCATCAACCAAGAACATAGCTCCAGTCAATGTTCAATAACATTACTGAAACGAAGTTAATGTGCAATTAATGTTCAATGACATCAATTCATGTTCAATTCATGTTCAATTCATGTTCAATTCATGTTCAATTCATGTTCAATTCATGTTCAATTCATGTTCACTTCATGTTCACTTCATGTTCAATTCATGTTCAATTCATGTTCAATTGATGCTCAATGCAATTAATTGACCTCAATTAATATTCAATATTCAATTATAGTAAAACCGGCTTGTTTTCTTTTGCATCCTGATTGGATAAAACGAATTGAAATGTTTTAAAACCCAAAATCGGTTTCGATCAGCAAGCGCGGTTTTCATTAATCATTTTCTTATGAAACTCACCAACCTTACTCATTCTCCGCTCTTTAGCCGAGCGGTGGCTATTACACCCGGCGATGGTCTGAACCATGTCAGCAAATTACGAGCTGGGATGAGAATCGTTTTGAAGTTTTATTCGGATGACAAGCACAACGACGAGCCGCGTTGGGCATTGATCAAGCGAATAGAACTCACCCATGCTACTATTGCAAAGTTGTCGCTCCAGCTGAATACTGCATGTGAGCAACCAGATGGGGACGGGATATTTATGACCAGAGACATCGATAACTTTTACATTTGCAATCGGCAGCATGGTACGCACTGGTGTGTGTACACAGCTGTAGGTGAAGATGCAAATGCAAATGAAGCAGCAATGAACAGGGAAGTTGAGGAAGAGACTTTTTTGGTTGAAACCATATCGAGCAGGGGCCATCCAAGGGCATGCAAATCTGAAACAAAATGAGCGTATGGCTGTAACATTGAACAAAATGAGCAGTTGATGTGATTAATTGATCATTATTTGATCATTATTTAAGTTCCATTAATATTCAACTCATGCCCAATTATTAAATAAACCATTAATTGAACATTAGTTAAGTTCAATTAATGTTCAACTCATGCACAATCAATAAATAAACCATTGATTGAACTCAATTAATGTTCAATTAATAGCCAAGTCATGTTCATGACACAAACCAAAAAAAAAAGCGTCTGCATGATGCAGACACCAAAACAAAAAGTGGGGGATTGAGCCCGGGTGGGGGAATTGATCGAGGTTCGGGCGGTAGGACCGGGGTCTGGGTAGGGAACCCCCGGGTGTGCATATTACCCCGCCCCTACCTAGCTAAGCACCCGCTTTATAGCCACCACATAATCCCCCCTCCACCACCAAAAAAAAAAATCAATAACACAAAAACAAAATGGTCATTGTGGGATTCGAACCCAGTCCTATAAAACCCAAAGTTTATATATGAAACACGATTTTCGCATGTTTTTTTTTGTATAGCAATCACGTTTCTGACTACCAGAAATTAATTTAGCACAACAGTTTACTTGATATTATGTTCTATTCTATCGACTTGAACTGGGAACTGGCCACTTTTTGAAATGTATCGTGGTGTCTGCTTAGCGGAAGTAACGAGAACCCAGTTTAGTTTATAAGTCGGGAATAGACGTGTATCACTTGATATTTTATCGATCATCTGGGGACTGGCCACGAATTGAACATTAATTACGTTCAAATCGGGGTGTTTAACTAGAACCCAGTAGGTCGATGTCTGACGAGTGTTCTACAAATCTCAATTTAGCCGGACGTCTACCGAAAATTGTAGATGTTGTGTTCTGGGACCATTAATTGCAATTAGTTGAATATTAGTTGATCTCAATTAATGGTCATTGGGGGATTGAATCTGGCCTACTTGTAGGTGCTTAAACTAAGACTCTCCCTGCCGTATGTGATATAGCAGCCCTTCCTTGTCTCTGCGTCTACAGTACGCATCGCTTCTTCGTGAAGCCGCGCTTGTAGTTTCAGATGTGAGGGTTTGGTTCGTGCCCTGCCAGCGGATCCTTGCTATATCGTGTGTGTAACTCCGTAAACAGTAAAACAGCCCGACGAGACCTTTCGGGTGGTTCGGAAACTTCTTTTTTGGTTCAATGTTGATTTAGTGACATTAATTGAACTCAACTAATGTTCAATTAATATTCGATAATGTATCTGCAAATGTGAATGGAAGTGTGAGATCTGTGAACCTTGGCATCTGAGATCCGAGATCTGATGTTAACAAATGCAAACGGAAGTGAGAGAGATCCGAGGTCCGATGTTATACTTTGTACGGGCAGGACCAGATGCAAATACTCTGGCCGGTTTAATTGAACTCACCTGATCTGGTCTATTCATGTCCAATGACATTTATGGAACTCAGCTGATGGTCAATTCACGTGCAATTACTGAGTCGTTAATTGAACTCAAAACAATATTCGTTTATGTTCAATTAATGTTCAATTAATGTTCAATTATTATTCAATTAAGAACAAATCTGAAGTTAAGACACAAACTACATTCACGAAGTGAAATTAGAACAGCGGCATTATCCTGGTAGTCCATTGAAAGTGCACTGGCAGTAAGAATGTTCAAATTATGTTCAATAAATGGTTCTTGACATCCACTGAACTTAATTGAACATTCATTGAACAATCGGCGAGGGGCAATTATCTTGTTTTCTTGCAACCCAGATTCAATTCATGTTCAATTAAGTGAACCCGGACAGACAGAAACCAAAAACATCGTATAATTTTGTATATTGAACATAATTTTGTATAATTTTGTATATTGAACATTAATTGACTTCAATTTTTGATTTAATTTGGGTTTAATTTCAATTAATAGAACATTAATAGAACACCCCTCCTTTTTTCCCCACTGGTGATGCGTGTGTTTATAAGCCTATAGAAGGTTTATTCCGGCATAATTATACGCATCATTATAACACTGCACTTCCACCGCAGTAGAAGCACATCTAACCTTTACTTCGCT
>Ga0115007_10002424_pt1 | contig 11490 bp, 12 predicted proteins | sample ArcOceMetagenome_2_FD_87166 | JGI IMG/M metagenome (GOLD analysis project Ga0115007, IMG submission 87166) | Marine eukaryotic phytoplankton communities from Arctic Ocean - Arctic Ocean ARC135M Metagenome | ecosystem: Environmental > Aquatic > Marine > Oceanic | place: Arctic Ocean | collected... | reverse complement strand
TAAAATTGGTTACACTAAGAGTGAATATATGTTTGATGGGAACTCTTGTGGAGTATTTTCTGCTTTCCACGAACAATCTCCAGATATTAATCAAGGAGTAGAGAGAGCAAGTAAAGAAGATCAAGGAGCTGGTGACCAAGGAATGATGTTCGGTTATGCAACAAACGAAACAGAAAACTTAATGCCATTGGCATTAGATATTTCTCACTTGTTACTAGTTGAATTAGCTGCTTTAAGAAGAGAAAATAGTGAGATTAGCTATTTACGTCCAGATGCAAAATCACAAGTTACTATCGAATATGATGACAACAACAAGCCAGTTAGAATAGATGCAATTGTACTTTCTACACAGCATGATGATTTTGATTCAGAATCTATCATGTTAGCTAAGATTAAATCAGATGTGATTAACATTTTAGCGCCAAGAGTTAAAGCGTTATTACCAGAACATATTCAAGAGTTGTTTGATGATAAAATTACTTACCATGTAAATCCAACAGGAATATTTGTTATTGGTGGACCTCACGGGGATACAGGGTTAACAGGAAGAAAAATTATTGTAGATACTTATGGAGGAAAAGGAGCTCACGGAGGGGGTGCATTTTCTGGTAAAGATCCAAGTAAGGTTGATAGATCTGGTGCTTACGCAACAAGACACATTGCTAAAAACTTAGTTGCGGCTGGATTGTGTGATGAGGTATTGGTACAAGTTGCTTATGCTATTGGAGTTGCAAAACCAATGGGGATCTTTATTGATACTTACGGAACATCTAACTTAAATATGACAGATGGTGAGATTGCAAAAGAAGTAGAACAGATTTTTGACATGCGGCCTTACGCTATCGAAACAAGGTTTAACTTAAGAACACCTATTTATTCTGAAAGCGCTGCTTATGGTCACATGGGAAGAAAAACAGAAGTTGTTGATAAAACATTTACTGATGGGTCTGGTGAGTCGATTACATTAACGGTAAAGTTGTTTCCTTGGGAAGAATTAGATTATGTAGATAAGGTTAGAAAAACGTTTGGTTTATAACTTAATATTAAGTTTTTGACCGTTAACAGAACCTTGTCAAAAAAAATTAAACTATAAATTTTTTTTTGTACTTTGGCATTCTGTTTATAAAAAAAAGTGGTTTTTTGATCGTATACCGAAAAACGACAATCACAACCTTTAGTTGAATAGAAAATAATAAAAACAATAAGTAAAAATAAAATCAGTTAGATTGCAAACTATTTAAATTATGAAACGAAAACAAAAAGGATTTTTGTGAGAGTTACATGAGTAAGTAATTTAAATTTAGCTTTAAAAACAATTTAAAATTAATTAAGAATGAAAAAAGTATTTACATTATTAACAGTTGCCGGAATGTTAACATTCGGAACGTTTAATTCAGTTTACGCACAAGATGTTGAGGCTGCAACAGAAGAAACAATGAAGGTTGACTCTGCAGCAGAAGCTCAGGCAGCAGCATTAGAAGCTGAAGCAGCGAAAAAAGCGCAAGAAGAAAAAATGGCAACAGATGCAGCGGCAGCAGAAGCAGCTGCAGTAGCTCCAGTAGAAGATGAGTCTTTTACTCAAGTTATCAAGCAAAAATTTATTGAGGGTGGTCCTGGATTTATGGGAATTGTATTAGTTTGTTTAATCTTAGGATTAGCGATTGTTATTGAGCGTATTATTTACCTTAATATGGCAACAACCAATACAGATAGATTATTAACTAACATTGAATCTGCTTTAAACAACGGTGGAGTTGATGCAGCAAAAGAAGTTTGTAGAGATACAAAAGGTCCTGTTGCAAGCATCTTTTACCAAGGTTTAGAAAGAAGCCATGAAGGAGTTGATATGGTTGAAAAGTCAATCGTTTCTTACGGTGGAGTTCAAATGGGATTATTAGAGAAAGGAATTTCTTGGATTTCTTTATTCATTGCTTTAGCACCAATGCTTGGGTTTATGGGAACTGTAATTGGTATGATTGGAGCTTTTGATGCAATTGCTGAGGCTGGAGATATTTCTCCACAAGTTGTTGCTGTTGGTATTAAGGTTGCCTTATTAACTACAGTATTCGGATTAATTGTAGCAATTATCTTACAGATTTTCTTTAACTATATTGTAGCAAAAGTAGATAGTATTGTTAATGACATGGAAAATGCTTCTATCTCTTTAATTGATATGTTAATTAAGAACGAAATCACAAACAAATAACAACATGGGCGATAATAGTAAATTATTTAGCATCATATTAGGATCTCTTTTAGGTCTTTCAGCATTGTTGAGCATACTTTTTGCTTTTGATGTTGTAAGCGAAGGATTACTAATAACTTGGTGTTATGCGTTAATTGGGATTGCTGTAGTAAAAACACTTGGTTTCTCTATAGTAGAGATGGTGTTAAACCCTAAAAAAGCAAAAAGTGCTTTAATAGGTGTTGGAGTGTTAGTAGTTATTTGTGTAGTTTCTTATTTTATGTCTAGTAATGAAGTTCATTCTAATATGGATGGTGATATTTTAGCTGATGCTGGAACGTCAAAAGTTTCAGAAGGGGGATTAATTGCATTCTATATTTTAGGTGTTATAGCAATAGGAACTATTGTTTTTTCAGAAGTATCTAAAATGTTTAAATAATAAATATGGGAAGAAGAGAAATACCAGAAATAAATGCGGGTTCGATGGCGGATATTGCTTTCTTGCTATTGATTTTTTTCTTGGTAACAACTACCATGGATACCGATACGGGCTTGATTAGAAAACTACCACCTCCGATTGACGAACTTCCAGAAGATCAGGATAAGGTTAAGCAGCGTAATATTTTTGAGATTTTGGTAAATGCCAATGATCAATTATTAGTTGAAGGAGAGTATATGCAAATTACTGAGTTAAGAGAGAAAGCGAAAGCTTTTATCGCTTCAGAGCCAGGTAATCCAACTATGCCAGAATTTAAGGAAACTGATATTGAAGGTTTAGGTGTAGTGCAAGTTTCTATACAAATTATTTCATTACAAAATGATAATGGAACCTCTTATGAAATGTACATTAAAGTACAAAATGAGTTAGTAGGTGCTTACAATGAGTTAAGAGATGAATTTGCGCAGCAAAAATTTAATAAACCATATACTGAGTTAGTTCAAAAATCTGGATCTTCGGACGCAATGGAAATGAAGATGAAAGCAGTAAAAAAGTTTTACCCTCAACGAATTTCTGAGGCAGAACCTAAAAAAGTGGGAGGAACTGAATAATGTCAAAATTTAGAAAAAAAGGAAAAAAAGGACAACCAGCAGTTAATACAGCATCATTACCTGATATTGTATTTATGTTGTTATTCTTCTTTATGGTAACTACCGTAATGAGAGAAACTACATTAAAGGTTGAGAATATAACTCCTAAAGCTACAGAAGTTCAAAAGTTAGAAAAGAAAAGTTTAGTAGCTTATCTTTACATTGGAAACCCTGTTAAGAATTTACAGGGAGCTTTTGGTACTGCACCAAGAATTCAGTTAAATGATGCTTTTAAAACAATAGATGATATTCCATTGTTTGTTGAAATGGAAAAAGATTCTAGAGACGAAGCGGAAAGAAACAAGATTACTTGGTCTTTAAAAGTTGATTCTAAAACAAAAATGGGGATAGTTACAGAAGTAAAGCAAGAACTTAGAAAAGTAAACGCTTTAAAGCTGAACTACTCTACAAAAAAGACAGACAAGATTTTTAACTAAGAAGTTTAAATCAAATAAAAAAAGTCCAAACATTTGTTTGGACTTTTTTTGTGTTAATAATTCTCCTTTGAACAGGACAGTCGGATGTTTGTTTCAGTACGATTATAAAACGAAAGCTCACTTAGCACTTAAAAGGTGGAGTGATAAGTTTATGAAGACAACAATCTTTTATTAGAGGGGAGACTGATTCGTTCCATCCAATGACGTATCTTTGCATTTGTGCCAATTAATTCGTCATATCAAAAAAGAGACTCTTTATCGTTAGTAGATAATGTGTTCGGAATAGAGAACGAAGAGTTAATTCCAATACGACACACAGAGGTTGCTCCTAAAAAAGATACACCTATTGAGGTGCTTTATGACCCTTCTCCGCTTAAAACAGGTACAGAAAGTTGGCAAGTCATTATATTGGTGATAGCCGTTTTAGTGTTGGGGATGGCAAAATCATTTAGTAATAATCGCTATCGACTTGGGTTAAAAGCCCTATTTAACTTCGGAGTTGCTCAAGAAGTTACTCGTGAGGAGCAAGTGTTTTTTCATCGATCAAACGTACTGTTAACGATTGCACATACCTTAACATTGTCTTTATTTGTATATCAGGTAAAGAGGCTGATATTGAATGAAAATTCTGAACCAGAAGGATTTAATAGTTTCTTAATTATTGTTGGGGGAATTGTGATTGTTTATTTGGTTAAATATATTTTTTCCAAAGTTCTTTTATTTATTTTTAATGATACCAATACTGCTTCTGAATATATTTTCAATGTATCGCTGTATAATAATTTATTGGGAGCACTATTAATTCCGTTTCTCTGTGTTAATTATTTTACGTCTCTTTCATTTCAGCCTTTTTTAATTTACATTTTTGTCCCATTAGCATTATTGGTGTTGCTTTTAAGGCTAATTAGATTGTTTATAATAGGAAGGTCAAGAGGAGTGTTGTATGTCTATATATTTTTGTACATTTGCACACTCGAAATTTTACCATTGGCCGTTTTGTATCGGATTTTCGTCCGTTAATCGAGCGAATTAGACTAAAAAAGAAAAGGATAATGTTGAAAGTTAAGAACGTTTTAGTATCACAACCCAAACCAGAAACAGATAAATCACCTTATTTTGATTTATCTGATGATTGTAAAGTGAAAATTGATTTTAGACCTTTTATTCATATAGAGGGAGTGCCTAAAAATGAATTCCGTCAACAGAAGATTAACTTATTAGATTATAGTGCGGTAATATTTACAAGTAGAAATGCTGTAGACCACTATTTTAGAACGGCAGAAGAATGTCGATTGACTATACCTGATGATATGAAGTACTTTTGTATTTCTGAATCTACTGCATTTTATTTACAGAAATATATCGTTTATAGAAAACGTAAAATATTTTATGGACAACAACGATTTGCGGAATTAATACCATTATTAAAAAAGCATAAAGAAAATAACTTTTTATTGCCTTGCGCAGATATTTTAAGATCAAATATTCCAGATCTATTAGAAGAAAATGAATTAGATTTTAAATGTGCTACTCTTTATAGAACAGTATGTAGTGATTTGTCTGATTTGAGTGATGTAAATTACGATATATTAGTGTTTTTTAGTCCTTCCGGGATTAAGTCATTATATCAAAATTTCCCAGATTTTAAACAGAATGATACACGTATAGCTGTTTTTGGGCCAACTACTGCAAAAGCTGCAGAAGAAGCAGGCTTAAATATTGATATTGCAGCGCCTCAGCCAGAGTCGCCATCAATGACAAGGGCCTTAGAGCTTTATATTAAGAAAGCCAATAAAAACGGTAAAACAAAAAAGTAAGATAAATTTAAAAAAGAGCTTGATTTTAAGCTCTTTTTTTGGGTTTAATAAACCATAGGCTTGTTTGGTAATTGATGATAACACTTGATTATAGCGTTATATTTTGTTACATTTGAAGCCAAATTTCAACTAATAAAACTATACGCTTAGCTTTAGGCCGCATTAACCAAACGATAGACAACATATGAAATTATCTAAATTTAAGTTCGAGTTACCAGAGGAGTTACTAGCTGAAAGACCAGCACCAGAAAGAGAGGATGCTAGATTAATGGTTCTTCATAGAGATACAGGAGAAATTGAGCATAGAAAATTTAAAGATGTTCTTGAATATTTTGATGATGGAGATTTAATGGTAATGAATGACACCAAAGTTTTTCCTGCAAGAATGTATGGGAATAAAGAAAAAACTGGTGCGCGTATTGAAGTTTTTTTATTGAGAGAATTAAATAGAGAAAGTTTACTTTGGGATGTTTTAGTTGATCCTGCAAGAAAAATTAGAATTGGAAATAAATTATATTTTGGTGACGATGATTTAGTTGCCGAAGTAATTGACAATACAACATCAAGAGGAAGAACATTGCGTTTCTTATTTGATGGATCTTACGAGGAATTTAAAGTAATTATTGAAAAATTAGGAGAAACACCAATTCCTAAATATATCAAAAGAGAAGTTGAGCCAGAAGATGCAGAAAGATACCAAACGGTATATGCAAAAAATGAAGGAGCTGTTGCAGCACCTACAGCAGGATTGCACTTTAGTAGAAATCTTTTAAAAAGGTTGGAAATTAAAGGTATTGATTTTTCATATTTAACATTACATGTTGGTCTTGGAACGTTTAGACCTGTTGAAGTTGAAGATTTAACAAAGCACAAAATGGATTCTGAAGAAATTCACATTCCAACAAGATGTGTTGAACAAGTTAACGCAGCTAAAAAGAAGAATAAAAGAATTTGCGCTGTAGGCACAACATCAATGCGTGTATTAGAGTCATCTGTATCAACAGATGGTTATTTAAAAGAGTTTGATGGTTGGACGAATAGATTCATTTTCCCTCCATTTGATTTTAATTTAGCCAATTGTATGATTACTAATTTTCATACACCAGAATCTACATTGTTAATGATGACTGCTGCTTTTGGGGGTTATGATTTAGTAATGAAGGCATATAAAGAAGCAATTAAGGAGAAATATCGTTTTTATACGTATGGGGATGCAATGCTAATCATCTAATAGGCACAATTTTAAAAAAAAGTAATGAAATTAGAGGATTTAAAACTGTACCAAGAATGCCTAGATTTTGAAAAAGAAGTTTGGGACATTGCTAACAATTGGGAAGGATTTAACAAAGACACAGTAGGCAAGCCATTTATTCAATCAGCCGATGCAATTTCAGGAAATATTGCACAAGGTTATGGACATTATAATTTTAAAGAAAAAAAACACTATTGCTATATCTCTAGAGGTTATTTATTAAAAACCAAAGGGTGGTTAATAAAATCTAAAGAAAGAGAATTAATTGGAGAAGAGAAGGCTGATGAACTAATTGAGTTTGTTGAGAAAATACACAGAATGTTAAATGCCTATATTCGTTCTATTGGGAGGCCAAAAGAGGAGTCATATAGCAAGCCATCTTACGATAGTAATAGAGGAGATAGCAGAACAGAAAACAGAGAAGAATCAAATGGAAAATTTATAGAAACTGTTTCTACAGTTGAGCCTGATGGAAATTCATTTACTGCAAATACAGATGAATTTTTTAGTTCAGAAGAATTAACAAATGCCTAGAACTAATTTAGATTCGCGATTTAGTTGGTTTTATAATAGATTTTGAATTAGGCAAATTGGATGAGAATAGTAAATACTATTTGAAGAGAATTTAACGACATTCAAATTTAAAAGAGAAGTAAAAACTTTAAAGATGGAATCAAAATCAGTTCTGAGAGTTGCAATAATAGTTGCTGGCGGAAAAGGCGAAAGAATGGGAGCTTCAACTCCTAAACAATTTCTTGAGCTTGCTGGCAAACCTATTTTAATGCACACACTTGAAAAGTTTAAGAAAGCTGATCCATCAATAGAAATCATATTAGCTCTTCCTGAAAATCAAATCGATTTTTGGGAAGAGCTTTTTCATAAATACCAATTGCCTAGAGTTCGCCACCAAATTGTAAAAGGCGGGCAAACCCGTTTTCATTCAGTTCAAAATGCACTCAAATTAGTTAAAGAGGATTGTATTGTTGCCATTCATGACGGTGTTCGTCCATTAGTAAGTTTAGAGACTATCAATAACTGTTTCGCAGCAGCTGAAAAAAATGGGAATGCAATCCCTATTGTTGAAGTGGTTGACTCTTTAAGACATTATTCTAAACAAGAGAAAACGAGCGAAGCGGTTTCACGTAAGTGTTATAAAATTGTTCAAACCCCTCAATGTTTTAATTCTGAAGTGATTTTGAAGGCCTATCAGCAAGATTTCGATAAATTATTTACCGATGATGCTACAGTTGTTGAAAAACTTGGAGAAACAATTAATTTAGTCCCTGGGGATAGAGGTAATATAAAAATTACAACAGCAGAAGATTTAATTATTGCGGAAGCTTTTATACAGCAGTATTTAACTTAACAACTCCTGATTTAAGCTTTTCAACTTTCTTGTGAACCTTTTTTATTGACTTTTCGTTTTTCTTAATTTTTGACTTATTCTTTTTAATTTTCCCTTTAAACCTCTCAAGCTTTCCAGAAATCTTTTCTGTTTGCTTAATTAGCTGATCTCTTTTTTTACTTGTTTTACCTGTTCTCTTTCCCTTTTCTACTTTTCTGACAATTCTTTGTTTTTATCTTCTATTTCTTTTTGTGATGATTTTATATCAGAGTCATGATCTTTTAATTCTTTTTTGAATTTTTCATTCTCTTTTTTAAGGGACTTATTAGCAGCCATTAATTTCTCTTTAGAAGCTAATAAGCTTGTTATTTTAGCATTCATTTTAATAGCCTTAGGATTGCCTAAGGTTTCTGTATCAGAAGAGTCAGTAGTTATTAATTTCGTAGAACCAGCCATTTCAGCAAATGAAACTATAGAAATTAGCATTGTAATTATTGTGGCACTAAATTTTTTCATAATGTTCTTTTCTTGTTTAGACGATTTTAACTTAAGAAAGTCATTTTATATTATTTTTTTTATAATTGAATTCGCATTTAATTTTTGTGAAACAATATTAGTGATTAAATTTAAACCAGGGGTTTTCTTTTTTTCAATGCTCCCTAGTTTTTCAAAACCTAAGAATTGAGCACCATTAAAAGTTGCCCATTTTATAAGAGTTGTTAGCGGAATTGAAGAGTCTCTTGTGGTGATTGTTTTCAGTTCATCTAAGATAGATAAGCTCCAATTAGAAGCTAAGCTATCTGTGCCGACTGTGCATCTCTCATCCTTAAAAAGAGAATAATCAGGTTGTTTCCCTTCTATGTATTCATTGGCATTCGGACAAAAACACCAGAAAATATTATCAGCATAGTTTTGAGCCCAAAGAACATCTTTTTTTTCAGTAAACGTATTGTGCACTAAAAGTGTTTTGTTTAGATTTTTGTATTTACTTAAAAAAGAAGGAAGGGCATTTTTGCCAGTTGGTACAAATTGGTTATTTGTTTTGTTAGCAATGTTTAAAAAATCGAACATTGCTCCGTTACCTTCTTTAAAGAAAGCATTTTCACTGGCAGTTTCCTGATTATGAATAGAGATTAAACTATTATTTGCTACAGCATGCACATTAATTAATTTAACCAAATTATCCGAAACAGAATAGGTGGCGTGTGGCGTTATAGATGCTCTTTCCTTATCAAAATAGCTGTTGTAAACGGATTCAGCATGTTTAAAAGCAGCTTCTGCTATTTTTGGGTTAGAACCAAATACTTCAATAAAGGTGTGGTAGTTTAGTTGCGATTTTTCTTTATGCTCAAAAGTTGAACTTCCGTTAGATATATCGCCAACTGCAACAATTCCGTTTTTAATCATTTCTTGTTCTGCAAGCGAAATTGCATCTAGTCGTTCTTTATCAGAAAAATTTTCACGAAGAGATATAATGTCTTTTACAAAACCATGTAACTGAGTTTCTTCAGCAATTTTCCCTTTTAAGTAAGAAAATTCTAAATGACAATGCGTATTTACGAATCCAGGACAAATAATGCCGTTAAACCTTTCTACATCATCCCAGTTTATTTCAGTTTCTATAGGGTTTAGGAGTTCGGTAATTTTTCCGTCAGTATCATAAACTATAACTCCATTTTTAATTGGGGTAGTGTTTCCTGGATAGATATAATCAGCTGAAATTTTTTTCATTAGCTCAAAAATACATCATTGCAAGTGTTTTGCAAAGCAAAAGCGCCTAGCAATCTTATACTGCAAAAAACTAATCGTAATTTTGTGTTATCATGTCAGACAAGCAAAACATACGATCACTCTCAAAAGAAGAATTAACTGCTCTTTTTATTGATAAAGGAGAAAAAGCATTCAGAGCAAAACAAGTATACGAGTGGCTTTGGAAAAAAGGAGTTACATCGTTTGATGAAATGACTAACTTATCTTTTTATTTGAGAGAAATGCTCAAAGATAACTTTGTTTTTAATGCTGTTGAAGTAGCTGAAAAACAAGTGAGTTCTGACAGAACAATTAAAAATGCATTTCGATTATATGATGATAAAATAACTGAAGGAGTTTTGATTCCTACACCTAATAGAATGACTGCTTGTATTTCTAGTCAGGTTGGTTGTAGTTTAAGTTGTGCATTTTGTGCAACAGGAAAATTAGCTCGTTTAAGAAATATTGATGCTGAAGAAATTTTTGATCAAGTTGTTTTGATTAAAAACCAGGCAGAAGAACACTATCAGTCTCCATTAAGCAATATTGTTTATATGGGAATGGGAGAGCCGTTATTGAATTACAAAAACGTGCTTCGCTCTATAGAAATGATTACTTCTCCAGAAGGTTTAGGAATGTCGCCAAAGCGAATTACAGTTTCTACTGCTGGGATTGCTAAGATGATTAAGCAATTAGGTGATGATGAAGTAAAATTTAATTTAGCAGTTTCATTGCACGCTGCAACAGATGCGAAGCGTAGTAAGATTATGCCAATTAATGATTCTAATACTTTAGAAGCATTATCAGAAGCCTTAATTTATTTCCATGAGAAAACAGGCTCAAGAGTAACATTTGAATACATTATTTTTAAAGATTTTAACGATTCTTTAGAGGATGCCAAAAATCTAGCGACTTTCGCAAAAATAGTTCCTTGTAAAATTAACATCATTGAATACAACACAATTGATGATGTTGAATTTTTAAAAGCAGAACCTGAACAAACAGATAAGTTTGCAGAATTTTTAGAAAATACGTTTAACTTAATTGTTAATGTTAGACGAAGTAGAGGGAAAGATATTGATGCTGCTTGCGGTCAATTGGCCAACAAAAATGAAGCAGCTAAATAATATAAATCCCAGGATTATCACCCTGAACTTGCCGAAGGCTTGACTGGGGATCTATTTAGATTCATCACATCATTTTTTTGTTTGATAAAGCAAACAGATAAATTTGTTCTAAAGAAGAAAAGGGGAGGGGATAAAATCGTCACCTCAATTTTACTCTAAACTTTATAGGTAGTCTCCTTTACAAATAACAGATAGGAAAAAAACAATAAGTTGAAATTAAAATGAGTTTATTAAAATACATACTTGCAATTATTTTTGCTTCAATTTATGTGTGTTTTGGATACTTTTTAGAACGAGAAAATTTTCAACATTTAGCCATTCTTTTTGGAGTTGGGTTTACACTTTATTTATTCTTTGTTGTTACAACTTCAGATAAAAAAGAAACAGACATTTTATTATGGATCTCTTTGGCTTTTAGGCTTATTTTTATTGTTGCGGTACCAAGTTTGTCTGATGATTATTTTCGATTTATTTGGGATGGAAAACTCT
>Ga0115007_10002420_pt1 | contig 11502 bp, 6 predicted proteins | sample ArcOceMetagenome_2_FD_87166 | JGI IMG/M metagenome (GOLD analysis project Ga0115007, IMG submission 87166) | Marine eukaryotic phytoplankton communities from Arctic Ocean - Arctic Ocean ARC135M Metagenome | ecosystem: Environmental > Aquatic > Marine > Oceanic | place: Arctic Ocean | collected... | reverse complement strand
TATTATGAAGTTTCAATCTTAGATAATATCCAGCAGATTTCATAAGAATGATAGGAACTACATTATTGAATGTACACTCTTTTAGCTGTTGGTCTTCCAGAAAGAGAGAGGTACATATTTTCTTTAGTTCTTGTGTAATGCAACATTATTCTAGCTTCTTCTGTGTTTTCATGTACTGTATAATAATATGTATAGCCTATGGGACAAACTTGCTAGCAAAAACAAAAGACAAAGATTTTGCTTGCCTTCCCCACAAAGAAAGTCATATTTTGCAAACATCTTCATGAACTTACAAAGGAAACTATGAATACATAATATTAGAGTTATTGGTTATTTAAAGATTGCTCTAAACAACCTATTAGGCTGTGTGGAGCATTGCTCTTATTCTAGCTATTCGGTTGCTTTAGGTTGTTTTTCTGTCCATTCATCATTCTAGTGTGGAGTGAGAGAAGATTGCAGTATGCAAGCTTGACTTGCTCACTCTAGTTCAACTTGGGGCTATTGTATTTGGGTTCTCAATAGTGGCGCAAGTCAGTCGGGTATTCGCGCCCACTATTAGTGAGGATCTCAACAGTATCAACCATCTCAAAAATATTGATTCTGAAAATGAAAGTGCTCTAGTTGTCGCGTTGGTAAATTCGGGTTCTGCATTCTGTATATCCAAACTTTGATGTAGACCTTGTCGACTGCTCCTCTGATGTTGACTGCATCAAAGATGAGAAATACTGTGCAAAGGGAATCTGTGCTTTGTATGGCGATTGTATTGATGACTTTGATTGCATGAATCCTGTCAATCTTTTGATGAAAGACACAAAGTGTATTGGATATCAGTTAATTCTGTAATGAATACCAACAATGTGATAGGATGTGCGGAGAACCATGCCCAAACTAAGGATAGGAGCAAACTGAATATAGCAAGATTGCTATTCATGGTGCCATTGGCTGCGCTCCAGACTGTTTGTGATGAAGACTGCCAGACTGTAATAGAATCTACTTTGATGAAAGTGAGTTTTATAATTTACAATGAAGACCTTGATCCAGGCTTTGGTATCAATCCTCTTCCTACCCGTCCACCTGCAGAAATAGACCCAAATTTTGGCGTTGATCCCGTAGGAGGTAGGAGCACCACAAAATTGCACAAACGGACTGTGTCCATCGGGAGACCATACTTATTGCAACGAATCAGGAAACTGTATGATGCTGGGACTTTGGAACAGGACTTCCGACTGTTCAAAAAGGAGGGGGACAGGGCACCGGCAAGGTTTCGCTATTCCCTGAGTTTTTAGCGTATGTCATACCCGGATGCAACGGCCTTGTTCACAAAATGAGTACTTTATTGTTATTCAACCACAAGGTGGTCCCCTACCACTATTGATCGAGATGCTTATATTATGAGCTCAAAATCAAAGCCCAGTATTATAGATCATTGCGATAGACTTGGAATAAGTATCTAAGCTAGCAATAGCCTAGCCTGTCAGTAAAATAATAGATATCATAAAGTAAATGTTTAGGAAACATTATCACTTCTATCTTAGAAAACATACTGAATGCTGGTCTGTAAAAAAAGAAACTGTAATATGTAATAGTATATATAGGGGGTGGGTGGGAAAATCCAAATAAATTTTGCTCAATTTTTATTTCGACACACGCACCGCACCCCACAAAAAAAATCGGAGAGACGAACTTTTTTTTAGACATGGGAAATTAGAAATTAAACATACACACGGCATAATACATCATCATACTCTTTAGTAACGTTAGTAATAACACATAGCTAACTCACAAAGAAAAAAGAATGCCGTCAAGACCTCTACTAGAGCTAGCTTACACCTCTTCGGCCCGTGTAGTAGCACATACACGTACACGCACTGTTCCTATCAACTGTAGGAGTAGGTCGGTATGTATGGGCAAAGAGTTCGCACCATCGTCGTCGTCGTCGCTGATATCCGTCATTAGGAGTTTCTCTGGAGGCGAATCTTCTTACAGTCCATCACTACACAAAAAATCACCAATATGGCAAGATGTTAATTCTAGATTATTTTCTTCACGTGGACGGAATTCCAAGGGATTTGGCAATAACAAAAAGAAAAGTAATGTCCTCGCTAACGAAGATCTCGTCGCTTTATTAATTCGCAAATCCTCCGAATCATCTGCAGACAGTTTAACGATTCGACTGGTTACAGATGAAGGACCAGACACACCATCAACTGTACAAGTAATTTCCTTATCAGAGGCTATTGAAATATCACTAGATCGTGGGGAAGATTTGATTGGCGCAAATATTGATGGTGATCCTCCTGTTATTAGAGTGACGCAGCTCTCAAAGTTGGAATACAAGCATCATCAAGCACAGAAAAAGCAACAAAATTCATCATCTAACAAGAAAGAAAAAAAGGCTTTTCGATTTAAAGCAGGAATAGATAAAAATGATTTAGAGCGGAAACTTGGTCGATTAAAAGAATTTTTAATTAAAGGACATGATTGTGATTTTACTGTCTTTAGTAGACTGAGAACTCTACGACAGAATCCAGATGCAGGTGGCGAATTAGTCGAACAAATCAGAGTACTTCTTGCAGATGTTGGAGAGATGAAACGTCCACCCCAAACCGATGAAACAAAAAAGTTCTACCGAGTTAATTATCAACCGAAATCTGGTAGTGTGGGTAAATAAAGGACGACTTGGCAGGAACTGAGAAGTTCCAAAAAGAAACCAGAATACGTAATGTTGATTCGTCGAAGACTTCGCAACAAGTAACGTCACAGCTGATCGCTGTTAAGTTATATAGATTTTTACATAATGCAATTTTCTTTTTATATTGGATAATATTTGTATTATTTTAATCGTATCAATTGATAAAAACACTTTTCTTGTCGCGATTTTCAAAAACTTGAAACTCTTCGAGTGCTTGTGGGTTTGAAAGTAGCGGCTTGACGGACATTAGTGCATTCACAATATAATCTTGTTGGAATACGGTATCGGATTCGCAAGATGGATCATTTAGGAAAGTTTCTCGCATCCAACGTAGCTTGGCCTCCTGACACGCCCCTATAATCTCCGCACCTGTCATGGTTTCGGTAAGGTCAATCAAAATATCCCATCTTATCTCATCTGACACTCCTGCAACGTTCTTCAACTGTTTCTCAAGAATAGATCGTCGTGATTCTTTGTCGGGTGGAGGTAGAAATATAATCTTGTCAAAACGGCCTCTGTGAAAAACAAGAAAATAAAACACACATTGTAAGTCATAGTTTAAAGCAAAAATGTGTGGTGTGCATAACAAAATATCAGCGTCACACCTTAGAATGAAAGATACAGCGCGACGATCTCCTGAACTTACGGTCGCATCAACGCGGCATCCAGCGTCCATGGTCTGTTGGTTGCCCCCAATACCAATACTCCATCTTTTCCTGCACCAGCTATATCCACTCCATCCATTTCGTTCAAAAAGGTAGAAAGTACTCTAGCTTCTGATGAGTTCCCTCGACCATTTCCACCCCCACCACTGCCTCCTCCACCACCAAAGATAGAGTCGATTTCATCGAAAAATAAGATACAGGGAGAAGTAGATCTAGCTAGGATAAAAGCCTGACGAACTATCCTTTCAGCCTCACCAACATAAGATGAAGCATATACCTCAGCTGGGCTCAATGAGAGAAAGGCTACACCAGATGAACCTGCTGCAGCTCTTGCTAGCGTCGTCTTTGCGCAACCGGGAGGACCGTGCAATAAAATTCCTCTACAGGGCTGAATACCTAGAAATGCAAACTCTCTAGCCTTCAGACGTGGCCATTCAATAGCCTGTCGCAATGCTGTTTTCGCTCCCCCCGGATCACCGGAAATATCATCCCAAGTAATTTTTGGTGGAGCAGCCAACGATGCATCTCTTAATGCCGAAGCACCGACAATATGTCGAGCTTCTTCTAAATGAGAGTATGTAATAATGTTGCCACCCCCCTCCTCTTGTAGAGAAAGAAGCCAAGCTTTTCTTACGAGGGCCGATAGATCCGCTGCGACGTACCCTACACAGAGCTCGGCGATTTCTTCGATTTCTTCGATGGGAATCCCCACTTTCAAATCTTCTTCGTACTTGTCATTCTCTTTTTTGTTTACTATAGTTCCTGTTGTTGCTTTTTGCGTGGATAATCTTGATATTGGTGGTAATGTAATATTAATGTCATCTGAATTGCTATTCTGAACCTTCGTCAATAAGGAAGCAATAAATATGGCCCGTTCCTTGGCAGAAGGTGGGGAAATAGGAATCTCGCGATCGAAACGACCAGCGCGTCGTAAGTAGGATGGGATAGAGTCTATACGATTGGTGGCACCTACCACCATTATCCTACTCCAATATTGATCTTTTTTGGATGACGATGACGACGACACTCGATCCAACAAATCAGCTAACATAGCTGCAACCGAGTCTACGCTGACTAAAGCATCACATTCGTCCAAAAAAATCAGACCGACTACACCATCGCTTTTTTCCTTATTCAATGGTGATGGTGATTGCGTTGTTGATTCTATTATCTGCTCGGTTTCGTTGCGTTGTTCTCGAAGGGATATCATTTTCACCATTTTTTGAAATTCCCATTCTAGTGCACGTGCGGGAGTATTGCGGTTGTTTGATGACTCATTACTGCTAGTTGTACTGACTTGCAACAGTTCGGAGCCACGTATCGAGCACAGTAAGGTTGAAGCTGGATGAACCGATGCCGCCCACGTAGCTGCAAAAGTCTTTCCACAACCCGGTGGGCCACTAAGCAAAAACGTTCTCGGTACATCACCCCTACCGAATCGAACGCAGTTAATAGTATCTACCAAGAGACCAGCAGCAGCGGAGGGAGGACGTAAAGACTCACGATTCCAATCATTAGTATTTGATGCGGTAGATATTACTGGAAGTTCATTGGTTGGATAAGGGGTTGATTTGGTCATGGGGCCATCCATACCGGAAGTTGTCCCCGTAGTAGATGTTTGTGGCTGATTTTGTTGAATAGTTATTATCGTACTGGGTAGAACCACATAAAAATCGTTTGGTAGCGATAACGATTCGGTAAGACCCTTGCCTTTCTGATAACGACGAGAATACCCGGCTGGTGATCTTGATGTCGGTATCGTCAACGCTTTATAGGATTCCACCATACCATATACGGTATTACTCGACTCGTCGTCGCCGTCAACATATAGACGTATATGACATGTCCATTGATCGTCCATCGCGATCACCTTTCCGACTAGTTGTCTTTTCCAGCAAGCTTGTAACAAGGTCGACAGTGGATTATCATGATCAAAGTCGTCGTCATTATTTTTTCCGGATAAAGTAAATTGATAAGGAGAAACGGAAAGTGATGGTATAGACCCGGTAACGGAAATGATTAAAGTTTGGAGCGGTCGAACAGTTACTGAAGGGGAAAATAACGGGATCACCACTCGGCGACGATGAAGACACGGCGATTCTAGTATATTGTCTTCGTCTTCGAACGTGCTTGAGGTACTAGTGACACCAGTAACATTCGTATTATGCATTGATTCCTTATCAGTCTTCTTATTTGAACCGGCTTTCGAAATACTGATCCTAGCATTGATAATAGCGTGCCTATGCGAATTTGGACGATGACTTCGACGACGACGATCGTCGGAAGAAGAACAATAACAACACACTCGACGAACTATCTCGGGATCGACCTCGTCCAAACTCCACCATTCATGGTTACTATTAGTGTCATCATCGTTGCTGTCGGTTTGGTCTTCATCACAATACGATCGTATCATTTTTTCGATTTTCCCATTGTTGCAACTATTGTTGTTGTTGAGAACGATCCTAACACTTTCGTCGAACGCAAGGATAGAGTCATCGGCATCGGCGTTGGATGAATGAGGAGTTGTGCTTTCTTCGTTACTACTACCACCACTACCATACTCGTCATTTGAATATGGCAAGCATTTGCAGAGAATCATACTCGAGGTCGTAGAATCCTTCCCATTATTATCAATAGCATTGTCATTGCTTTGTATCAATAGAATTGTCGGTTGTGGTGACGATATTAGTTTCTGTTGCCACGATCGTTGTTGTTGTTGTTGTTGTTGTTGTGAAGGATCGTCATTCCGACGACTACGACGACGACCTCCTCTTTTTGTTTCAACACGACAGAGACGGCAGCTACCTCTCGAAAGAGACATAAGAGGAGTTCAGAAAGTTACGTTATTACTTCTATTATTTTATCGTCGTCGTCGTCGTCGTCGTCGTCGTCGTCGTCTTGGATGTTGTCAAGAAAGAAAGAACAGGATTGGAGATTGGAAGTTGTGATATATATATTTTATTTATCAACAAAAAAACAAAAATCAACGACATGTCAAATTGGCGCGGAATATGTGTTGCGTGCTTCCGGTTGACGGACCATCCATTTTTTTTTGGATTTTTTATTGTCTCATGGAATTTTCGCTCGATTATCTATGCCTTTTGCCCTATTTTTTCCTTTAAAATAATAGAAATTAGCATCTTTTCCACTTTTTTGGATAACGACGACCACATATTTACTTCGAACTCTTAAGTAGATTTAATAAATATATCTTATCGGCGATGTAGCTCAACAAATAAGTATAGACTATACCACGATTATTATTTTTAATGGGTTTATTTTATTACATTCATTCTTTAATGATTTATTTTTTAACACCACTTCTACTTCTACTTCTACTCTTTACTTTCTCCTAACTGTAGTACTAAATCTACTTCTACGAATACTACTACTGTTATTATTTTTCTTTTTGTTCTTTGAATTTTCAAATTTCTGCAGTTTTGCTACTCGAGATTTTTCTTTCATCATAGATTTCTTTTCCTCTTTTAAATCATAATACATTTTATTATGTTTCTTAATAAGTAATTCTGAATCCAAGAAGTTATGTCCAGGAAGACATATCTTCTTATGACAAAAATCAAATGCACCACTATGTCGCATCTTCTTACGATCATATGGATCAGCAAAACTTGATGGGATTAATAAATTTGATTTAACTTCAACATCATCACGTATAATACCAAGTTGTTGTAATCCTTCTGCAACTAATTCTGAACAAAAAAATTCTTCCCAATCTTCATCACATGAACTACCCAAAACTTGTTGACTACACTTACATCGATTAAATAATAATGCACGGAATAAATCAAATGATAAAATTTCTAAATTCCGTCCAATTACCTCCTTCATAAAAGTATATAATTTGATTTGATTTTCATCTGATACATCAATACCTACACGTCGTCGTACATTTAAATGACGTATAGACTTTATTGTACGGGCTAATCTCGCTATTACAGGAAAAACACAAACCCCCCTATTCGGAACGACTTCAAATATTGCTATACCATCTTCTTCTTCTTTATTACCTTCTTTTGTATCATCATCATCGCCACCTTCCTTCTTTTTATTATTATTATTATCATCATTGTCGTCGGTAGTATCATTTTCACCACAACAAGAAGTCTTATAATCATCAGGGTATAACTCTTCTAATTTATTTCGATCACCTCGTACAATCAATGACACATGACTAAAATAGGATCCCTGTGCGACAGCGTTGAAGGTTGCACCAAGATCAGTCGTTCGGTACAAAAGAAGATCACCTGTTTGTAATGAATTAAGGGATTTGAAAATATCGTCGTCGTCATTGTTCGACTTTTCGCCGTTGTTTGACAATGGTTGTGATTCTACCAATGCACTCACGGCGTCGCTATTTTCAAGGTTCGACTTTTCGCCGTTGTTCGACGCCGGCTGTGATTCTAACGATGTACTCATGGCGTCGCTATTTTCATTGTTCGACTTTTCGCCGTTGTTAGACGATGGCCGCGATTCTACCGATGTGCTCATGGCGATGCAAGTATGAAGGAAACCATACACTTACTATAAGCTTACATACAGTTTATTTTCTACTTGCTATGGATGTGAGGAGCAAAGCGGAAAGCTAAGCTAATAGCTAATAGCTAATACAGTACCGTAGCTAAGCTAACTATTATTATAATAACATACTTCAATAGACATAATTTGAAAATGACACTAGTGGAAGATTCGAAGATGAATGTACGGGACTGGATTTGAAACGTGAAATGAATAATACCTTCTATTATCAATTACAGTTTCGAAGTTCGTCGAGGACAGTATTTTTAATTCGCAACCAAAGGTCAATAAATAAAGAAGACACAAAAGCAACTCAGCAACTCTTCTTGTAGAAAAACACACTATCGACGCTGCCTGATTAGCGTATTCAGCATTCATTATATTATAATCGGTCAAATCGATTATTTTTATTATTAAACTAAATTCATCATGGTGCAAGGTATGGCATTTCTGTCCAAGAAGGGCTTTAATCCACACAATAATGTTAACAGAAAGGTTGTTTGGGAGGCACAGGATAATGAAAAACGAGAAAAGGATAGAATTCGACAACGACAAGCACAACTTAAAAAAGAAGAAGAAGATGAAGATCTAGAACGAGTAATGAAAGGTGAAATAGGTGGTTCACAAGCACAATTACGATTTATGTACGATGCTCCTCCAGGACTGGAGACAACCGGTGGTGGGGAGAAGAATAGCAATGATAATGATAACAATAATGACGATGATGATGATCTCACAAAAGGAAAACCAGGAGATGATGCGGCAGCGGCAGAATTTCGTCGTATGTTAGCAGCAGCCTCGTCATCAGCTTCGGGTAGTGGTAATGCGGATACAACATCATTTTCGGCAGCTGTTACTACCAATGATAACGACCTGACGACTAAATCATATAAATTCACACCAAGTTTACAAGGGATGATGGAATCACGAGATGGTGACAACAAAGGTGGAGGTGGAGACGTTGGGGCTGATGGTGTCACCGTAAATAATGATTCTCGTAATAATAATAATAATAATAATAATAATGGCAAGAATAATAACGCAAAAAGTAACGGTGTTGTAGATAATAGATCAGCATTAGAAAAGGATGTGGGACGAAAATTCAGATCTGGTCAAAGTAATTTATCCTATCAAGCACAAATCGAAAGATTTCCACAACTTAAAAATGCACCAATGGCAGCGAAACCTAAGGATGATGGTGGTGGTGGTGGTGGAACTGACGGCGACGCTGCTGCTGCTGTGATGGTGAATTTTAAACCACTAGGTGTACAGATCTTACACGTACGATGTCTTGCATGTGGGATCTGGGGTCATGCACGAGGTGATAGAGAATGTGCCAAGAGTGGTTGGAATCCTTTTGCGTTGCCGCCACCGTCCTCATCGTCTTCTACTGCTGTTGCTGCTGCTCCTGCTGCTGCTTCCACGACGACGACGAGTCGGCAGCCGCAACAAGGTTCTTCTTCTATTATTACTGGTGGTGGTGGAACCAGTAGTAGCAGCGGTATTAAACACACCTCAGTTGAAAAACAAATTTCGAAAACAAAAACAAATTCATCCTCAGATGATCGTCGTCATCGTCGGCGTCGTGACGAGAGTGTTGATTCTTCGCGTGATGGTGATCATCATCGGCGGCGTCGAAATCGGCAACGTTATGATGACGATGATTCCTCTCGAAAGGATCGTAGTGGCAGTCGTCACCATCGAAGTCGACATCGTCGACGTCGACATGATCATAGTAGTGATGACAGTAGTGACAATGAGAGTGAACAGCACCGGCAGCATCGTCCTCATCGTCGCGATGATGATAGAGATCGTTACAAGATTGATGACGATAGTGGACGACCGTCAAGCGAAGACAGTAGCAAACTCAAACTAAGAAAGGACCGCGATTACCACGTCGAAAGTGACGACAGAAAAGATGAAAGAAGGTACCGGGAGCAAAGTAGAGAGAGACGTCGCGATCGTAAATCTTCTAAACAGAAACGCAAGAGTAAAACCAGAGATGAATCGTCCAAGAAGAAGAAGAAAACAAGACGCCACGATTCCCCTTGATACACTGGTTATGAACTATTAATAATATAATTAAAAAATGATTTTATACGCACATTATGTAGCTTATTCTCTCAACTAATAAAAAAAAAGGACACACGCATAATATATAGAACAGAAAGATACTTGGTATATAATGGTCAAATCGGAGTTACTCTCTTGTAATATCCTACTCTATTGAATGGCTATCGTTTTTTAAATGGATATCTGCAATATCTAAATCATCCTACGTTCGTATCACTGGCGAGATTACTTTGTTCAATGTTATATATCCCACCATTTCTTACTTGCCTTAGAAGGCGCTGTTTTAATTTCCAAAGCTGTTATGATTTTGGGACTGCGAATTTCGGAACGATTGCTATCAAATTCTTTCCCCAACTTTCGATTAACGTCGGTGTCGTCATAAGAAGTTGACATACGTTCTGCAAATGTTTTCTTACATACCTGTCTGTCTTCACTGGTCGACAATGATCTTGGATCGTAATCGTCGTAATCATCTTCACTATCTTCTTGATCATCGTTCATGAACAGAATGTCTGTGGCCCCTTGTACAAACCTACCCGCCCCATCAATAGTGCCATCAACAACCATTGCAGCGCCCTTTATCCCCTGTTTGGTTAATGAACTTGTAACATCAAAACCCTCCTTGGCAACATTAGTGGCAACATTAGCGGTAAGGTTAACAGTATCTATAAAACCCTGAGTACCTCGTTTAGCTGCCAATGAAGGGTCCATGACCATTTTAGCTGTTTCCTTCCCAACGCCCTTAGCCACCTTTCCAACCCTTTTCCCGGCACGTTTCGGATCCTTAACAACATTCGCCGCACCTTTCGCGCCAGATCTAGATGCTCTTGCCGTCTTACGGGCCGCCTTTTTCATTTTTTTAATAAGTCCTTTCTTCTTCTTTGTTCCTATGTCTTCATCGGAGGAATAATAGTTTGAGTCGAATTTTTCCTTTTCAAGCATTTCAGCTTCTTTTGTAGCTTCCGCTTCATGTCGCCATTTTTCTTTCAATGCAACGTCCATGATTAAATCCTGACGAGCTTTACGTTCTTTTATATAATTTTCGTCGGCAGGTTCACTAAATACCGAACAGTTCCCTCCTGTCGGCGTCACGATACTTCTACCACGACTTGTTGTAGCATTTTGAGCTATGTGTGTATTTCCCATAAATGCATTTAATGCTCCACCTTCTAGTCCGCTTGGTTTGTAGGAGGAACGAGTGGTGAGGGTAGATCGGTAACTCATACCAGATGCAACGGAACCTCCTCCGTCATCATTATCATAATCCTGTTGTCGGTTTCTAGGGTCGACGGAAGGACTTCTATATTGTTCTTTTATTGATTCTCTTCGAACTTGTTTGTTCAAACCTTCGAGACCCATCGACAACGATTTATTAGTCCCGTTTTTGCTGCTGCTACTGCAGCTGCTGTCTGATCTTGTCCTCCGAGGTGCTCTGCTTCCTGATGATGTGCCATTTTTTAAGGAGTGAGTCCGTGATGGTGTACTTCGAGAAGTAGATGGTGGCGCTCTAGCTCTAGAAAGACTTCGACTACT
>Ga0115007_10002419_pt1 | contig 11505 bp, 6 predicted proteins | sample ArcOceMetagenome_2_FD_87166 | JGI IMG/M metagenome (GOLD analysis project Ga0115007, IMG submission 87166) | Marine eukaryotic phytoplankton communities from Arctic Ocean - Arctic Ocean ARC135M Metagenome | ecosystem: Environmental > Aquatic > Marine > Oceanic | place: Arctic Ocean | collected... | reverse complement strand
TAATCAGCTAATTTACCAAGCCTTAAAAACCCTAGGATGATCAAAATGATGCCAGAGCAAATAATAGCCGCATAAGTAGCCGTTAACCCAAGTGTTGTAATAGCAACCAACACCACGCCAACCAATCCATTTCCAGGTCCAGAAATAGTCACAAAACTCCCTCCTAGAATAGAAACAAAAATCCCACCCACTATTGCAGTGATCACGCCGGCTATTGGCGGCGCCTCGCTTGCCATAGCAAGTCCTAGGCCAAGTGGCAGCGCTATAAGACTCACCACTAATCCAGAAAACATATTTTGAGGCAATGCTTTTACAAAGCCAACAACTGAAGATTTTTTTGTTCTCATTGTACGATTAAAACATCCGTTGGTAATTCAGTTAAAATATGTTCGATATCATGAGGAAATAAACGATCCCAAAAGGTCATTTTACTTGGCGCGTTCATAACTAATAGGTCGGCGCGCGCTACTTGAGCATAGTGCCCAATGGAGTACCCTCGTTTCCCAAAAATAGGTTGGGATTTGATCTTAATATTTTTTGTAAGCTCACCCGGAATAGTGCTTAATATTGTTTTTACACGCATCTCTTCTCTTAAGCGTAATCGTTCCTTAACAATCGTTGATTTTCTAAGCGACTTATCGTCATCTACTTTTACACTTACCTCCTCATCGCTAATTTCCTCCACCACCGTTATTTTGTTGGCTCCCAATTTATGGCCAACAAAAAAGGCTGTTGCTACTGTTTCTTCGGTTTTAGGATCTTTTAATCCATTTACCACAATATGGTTACAGCTCACCCTTTCTTTGGAGGGGTTTATCAATAACAAGATTGAACAAGTCGCCTTTCGTGTGATTTTCCTGGCAATAGAGCCTAGGTAGTATTTAACAAAATTTTCTTTTTTAAGAGCACCAATTATAAGAAGGTCCACTTTTTTCTCATTGGTAGTTGACAAAATAACTTCTACCGGATCTCCTGATTTGAATGTAACTTCAAAATCTAATCCTAGGTCTTTAAAAGGGTTTAAAAACCCTAAAAATTTATTTAGTTTTTCTTTAGAAGATTCTCCAACGTGAATTAATACGAGCCTACTACCAAAAAACAAAGCCAATCTAGCGGCCTCATTGATGTTGGCTTCTAGATTTGGAGAAAAAGTAACTCCAATACCGATGGTTTTAAAGGCAATTGTACGCAAGCGATCGTTCGTTTAAATATGAAGTTTAAATATAAGAATTTCTTTAAAAATATAAAAACAACTCGCCCAATTAATCATTAAGCTTTAGAACCGCCATAAATGCTTCTTGCGGTATTTCTACATTACCAACTTGTCGCATTCGTTTTTTACCTTTTTTCTGGTTTTCTAATAACTTTCTCTTTCTTGAAATATCTCCTCCATAGCACTTGGCCGTTACGTCCTTTCGAACCGCTTTTACCGTTTCTCTAGAAATTATTTTAGCACCAATAGCTGCCTGGATAGGAATATCAAACTGTTGGCGCGGAATGAGCTCTCTTAGTTTCGCGCACATTTTCCTTCCAATATTCACGGAGTTATCGATGTGAATTAGTGCCGAAAGCGCATCTACGGTTTGTCCGTTTAATAAGATATCAACACGAACCAATTTTGAAATACGCATTCCTATCGGCGAGTAGTCAAAAGAGGCATAGCCTTTAGAGACCGTTTTTAATCGGTCATAAAAGTCAAATACAATTTCAGCCAATGGCATGTCAAAAGTTAATTCAACTCGCTCTGTCGTTAGGTAGGTTTGGCTCGTAATCTGTCCACGCTTTTCAATACATAAAGACATTACATTTCCAACAAAATCTGCTTTTGTAATTATAGAAGCCTTAATATAAGGCTCTTCAATACGCTCTAAACTTGAGGGATCTGGTAGATCAGAAGGGTTGTTTAGCGTTACAATTTCTTCTGGATTTTTACGCGTAAACGCATGATAAGACACATTGGGTACAGTTGTAATAACCGTCATGTTAAATTCCCTTTCCAGACGTTCCTGAATAATCTCCAAGTGTAGCATTCCTAAGAATCCACAACGAAAACCAAAACCTAGAGCGGCAGAACTCTCGGCCTGAAACACTAAAGAAGCATCATTAAGCTGTAGTTTTTCCATGGACGCCCTTAGTTCTTCATATTCCTCCGTATCCACGGGGTATATGCCTGCAAAAACCATAGGCTTCACATCTTCAAAACCGTCAACAGCTTCCGTTGTCGGAAAGTTTGCATCTGTAATTGTATCACCAACCTTTACATCTCTCGCATCCTTTATTCCAGTAATTAGATAACCAACATCCCCTGTTTTAATTTCTTTTTTAGGAGTTTGAGTAAGGTTTAATGTCCCCACCTCATCAGCTCCATATGTTTTACCTGTTGCGATAAACCTTACTTGTTGATTTTTTTTAATACTTCCATTTTTCACTTTAAAGTACGTTTCAACGCCTCTAAAGGAATTGTAAACAGAGTCAAAAACCAGCGCTTGTAGTGGCGCTTCTGGAGACCCCCCAGGAGGCGGAACAAGCTTAATGATTGCATTTAATATTTCTTCAATTCCAATCCCAGTTTTGGCGCTCGCAGGAATAACGTCAGAAGCTTCACAACCAAGAAGGTCAACAATATCATCTGTTACTTCTTCTGGGTTTGCGCTTGGTAAATCAACCTTATTTAAAATAGGAATTATTTCTAGATCGTTCTCAAGCGCTAGATATAGGTTTGAAATGGTTTGTGCCTGTATGCTTTGTGCGGCATCAACTACCAAAAGCGCACCTTCACAAGCTGCAATTGACCGAGACACTTCATAACTAAAGTCGACATGCCCAGGCGTATCAATTAGGTTTAAAATATAGTCTTGCCCTTCATAAGTATACTCCATCTGAATGGCGTGCGATTTTATGGTAATCCCACGCTCGCGTTCCAAATCCATACTATCAAGTAACTGGTTTTGCTTTTCACGTTCTGTTACCGCTCCGGTAAAATCCAATAATCGATCCGCCAAAGTGCTCTTACCGTGGTCAATGTGTGCGATTATACAAAAGTTTCTAATATACTTCATTTACTCTCATTTCAGGACGCGTTGTATGCGATGGTAAAAGTAATGAAATTTCCCACACAACATTTAGATTAATTAGTTACTGTCAATTAATGATTGAATTCGTTTTATAGCCTCTGTTTTTCCAATCAAAAATATAATATCAAAAACATCAACACCCTCAAGAGCTCCTACAAGCGCAACTCGAAGCGGCATCATGACCTTTCCAAAACCAATTTCGTTTTCAGTAATCCAACCTTTTACCGCACCCTGAAGTGTGTCAACAGAAGAGTCATCTGTGTTATTAAGGACCTCGATTAATTGCACCATTAATTTTTTTGAATGGTCTTTCCAGGCTTTTTTTATGGCCCCTTCATTATATTTTGTAGGCGCTTTAAAAAAGTAGTGACTTAACCCCCACAGATCGGAAGGGAATGTGGCCCGTTCTTTAACGCGCTCTATAACAAGCTCAATAAAACCAGGGTCTGTAGAGCTAATTTGCGGGTTTTCGCTTATATAGATAGGCACTAAGCTTTCCGCACTTGTTTCTTGCATGTAGTGGTGGTTAAACCATTTTGTTTTGTCTGGGTCAAATCGTGCTCCCGCCTTATTAACCTTTCTTAAATCGAAAGCCTCTATTAGGCTCTCTAGGTTAAAAATCTCCTGTTCCGTTCCTGGGTTCCACCCTAAGAAAGCTAAAAAGTTTATAACAGCACCCGAGAAGTAGCCCTCTTCTCTGTAGCCTTTTGATACGCTCCCCGTTGTTTGGTCTTCCCAACTAAGTGGAAATACAGGAAACCCTAATTTATCCCCGTCACGTTTACTTAACTTTCCTTTACCAGTAGGCTTTAAGATTAAAGGCAAGTGAGCGAACTCAGGAGCTTCCCAGCCAAAAGCTTTATAAAGCAGCTCGTGAAGCGGTAACGATGGCAGCCATTCTTCGCCACGAATTACGTGTGTGATCTTCATTAAATAATCATCTACGACATTTGCTAAGTGATACGTCGGCATTCCATCCGATTTAAACAGCACTTTATCATCAAGAGTGTTTGTGTCAATTTTAATTTGGCCACGAATTAGATCTGAAAGCTCGAGTGTTTCTCCTTCTGGAGCCAAAAAACGCACGACATAGTCGTCACCATTTGCTATTTTATCTTGCACTTCCTTTTCGGATAAAACCAAGGAATTAACTAAACGCCCCCTTGTTCTATTGTGCCAGTTGTATATAAAAGTCTTTCCTTTTTCTTCGTGGTTTTTGCGCTCTTTATCTAAGGATTCAGCGGAGTCAAAAGCATAATATGCGTTGTTGTTTTCTAAAAGCAGGTCTACGTGTTTTTTATAGATATGTTTTCGCTGGCTTTGTTTATAAGGGCCAAACTCACCTTCTTTCCCAGGGCCTTCGTCGAAAGGAATATTACACCAGTTTAGCGAGTCTATGATATAATTTTCTGCGCCTTTTACAAAGCGTTTTTGATCGGTATCTTCAATACGTAAGACAAAAGTCCCACCATTTTTTTTTGCAAATAGATAATTAAAAAGAGCCGTTCGAACACCGCCAATATGTAGCGGGCCAGTGGGGCTTGGTGCAAATCTTACACGAATAGGATTGTTCATTTTGTTTATTTAAAAAGACAAAGATATAACTGCTAATTACATTGCCCAAAGAAAAACGACCTAAGCTTTGATTTAAATCATATTTGCAGGAACTCTTTTATTCATAATCCTAAACCACAAAGGGGGTACCATTGCCAACACCATTGAAGTGGGGTAGCCAAAAGGAAGAATTGGACTTTCTTCATGAGATTCTAAAACTTGATATTTTTTTGAAGACTTATAATGGTGATCACTGTGCCTAGTTAGTTCATATAATATGATACGTCCAACTACGTGATTAGAATTCCAGGAATGAATTTTTTGAACACGTTCATACCTTCCAGACGTATTTTTTAATCGCAGCAACCCGTAATGCTCTATATAGTTCACAGTTTCCAAAAACAAAAAAGAGACCACACCAGCGGCGATCGCCAGTCCAAAACCTAAAATTCCAAATATAAGGTAGACGGAAAGTAAATATGTGAACTGAATGATAACATACCAGAAGACATCGTTGTAAAGGCTAAAAAAAGAACGGTTATTGTTTTTTAACAACCGCAACTGCACCTTCCAGGCGCTAAGATATTGCCTTACAGTTGAGGTAGCCCAAAAGGAATAAAGCGTTTGGTTGTAGCGTGCTGTGGCGGGGTCTTCTTTTGTGGCGGCATTTAAGTGGTGGCTGTGGTTGTGTTCTATGTAAAAATGCATATATAAACAAGGCAAAAGGAGTGCTTTTGATAAGAATCGTTCTTTAGATTTTTGACGATGCCCCAGCTCATGAGCGACATTAATTCCGTTCGTGGTTAGAACCATACCAATCGAAACGACCAACCCTACAGCCTCAAAAGCCCTTAGATTAACAGTTGAAACAATGTAAAACCCCCAAATTAACAACCCGAAAACAATGGGAATATTAGCATAAAGCATCCAATCGAAGAAACGACTCACAGCTCGTTTTTCTTTTGCCTCTTCAGAAAAGTTTTCAGTACTAACAGGTAAAAGACACTCCAGGATAGGGATAAAAATAAAGGCATATACAGGTGGTAAAAACAGCCACGCACCCTTTAAATGGAGCGCAATAAAAGCCGACAGCGGAATGGAAAGTGCCGACAGGTATTTTAAGTCATTCATTAGTTTAATGTTTTTCTGTTAACAAAGCGGAAAGGTTTATAAACATAACATCACGAACCAATCACAAATAAGTATTATTATTGTAGTTTTATTATTTCTAAAGTTAATGATAATTGGATAGTTTTCAAAAGATAGAACAAAATTTAAGACGTTTTGTTAGACAGTTTTACATAAGCGCCCTGTTAAAGGGACTGCTGATGTTTTTGTTTGTAGGTCTCCTCTTTGCTCTTTTGTTGCTAATTGTTGAGCATTTTCTTTGGCTGAATTCCCCCCTAAGAACTCTTTTGTTTTGGTTTCTAGTTAGTTTTGAATCCGTTATTTTTTATGGTTTTATTTTAAGCCCTCTATTTAAGTTGTTTAGAATTCAAAACGGCATTGACTTTGAGTTTGCGTCCAAAATTATTGGCGACCATTTTCCAGAAATAAAAGACAAACTCCTAAACGTTCTTCAGCTCAAAAAGCATTCAGCTCAAACCGAGCTACTACTTGCTAGTATCGAACAAAAGTCTAATGATTTAAAGACTATCTCGTTCAGAAAAGCGGTCGATTTATCAGCAAATACTAAGTACATCAAATACGCTTTTATCCCCCTACTTATTTTATTTGTTTTTTATGGACTTGGAAAGCAATATATTTTTACGGACAGCCTGAAGCGGGTCGTTAATTACAAAGCCAACTATAGTCACCCCGCCCCTTTTGAGTTTATAGTAACCAACCCATCTCTTTCTACACTTGAGAACACCTCTTTCACTCTGAAAGTAAAAACAAAAGGGTCTATTGTTCCTGAAGCAGTTAATATTGTTTATGATGACGATGTTTACTTGTTAAATTCAGTTAACCCAGGAGTCTTTGAGTATCAGTTTCTTCAACCTAAAGAAACGGTTCGCTTTAAACTTACTTCGGGAAGCGTGATTTCCCCTCCTCTGCAGCTTACAGTCGTTCCAACGCCTCTTGTTCTTGGCTTAACTCTTTTTGTTTATCCACCCAAATACACCCAAGAACCCCAAAGAAAAATTGCAAACAACGGCAACGCTACCGTACCCGAAGGCTCAAAGCTGAAGTGGGAAGTCCTGACCAAATCGACGGATACAGTTGTGTTTCTAAATGATGCCTCTTTTTCTTTTTTTGACAAGCAAAATCAACAATTCACACATGCCCAGGAAGTCTTTAGTTCGCTTGGGTACTCTATTTCAACCAGCAATTCGAAACTAAAAAACTTTGAAAACCTTGACTATTTTATTAATGTAACAAAAGACAAATCGCCACTAATTCAGTTGCAAATGAAGCGGGACTCCACCTTACAAGAAAATCTTTATTTCTACGGACAGGTTTCAGATGATTACGGCGTCCGGGCTTTAAAGCTCCATTATTTCCCCACGGATTCTCCAAACAATCGTACCGTTGTTCAACTGCCCTTAACTGAAAACAGTCCTATAGAATTCACGCATGTTTTCCCTAATAACCGTACTCTTTTGGAAGACACAGGCTATTCATTATACTTTGAGGTGCTGGATAATGACCCTCTTCACAACTATAAATCAACACGTAGCCGGACATTTACGTATAAACATAAAAGCAAACTACAACTTGAAGCTTTGAGACTTACAGAGCAGAGCGAAGTTTCCAGCGCATTTCAAAAAGCATTAAAAGCACTGACCCTTCAAGACAAGAAACTTAAGGAGATTTCTATCAATCAAAAAGAAACACCACGTCTTAAATATTCAGATCAATTAAAACTTAAGCAGTTTATAGAGCGTCAAAAAAGTCAGGACAAATTACTTGAAAAGCTTAACCAAACTATGGAGAAAAATATAAATCAGTTTAAAAAAGACGGGAAAGATGCTTTCAAGGAACAATTGCAAAAACGATTAAGCGCGCAACAAGAGCAACTAAAAAAGAATGAAAAAATTTTAGAGGAAATCGAGAAGGTCGCTAACAAAATCAACAAAGAAGAATTAGCGAAGAAGCTAGATGAAATGGCCAAGCAAAACAAAAACAAACAACGAAGCCTTGAGCAACTTCTTGAGCTAACCAAACGCTATTATGTTACTAAAAAATCCGAACAAATAAACTCAAAACTAAAGGCGCTATCGGAATCACAAGAACAACTGGCTGATAAGTCGTCAAATGAAAACAACAAATCATCTCAAGAGGTTCTTAATAAATCCTTCGATCAAATTCGGAAAGAGCTAGCGGAGCTGAAAAAAGACAATAGCGCTTTAGCTAAGCCACTGCAACTGCCTGATGACGCGCTGCTTGAGGAGTCCATAGCAAAAGACCAAGACGAAGCCCTTCGTAGCCTAAAGAAAAAGGCGGGGTCCTTAGGTTCTGAAAAACCGAAAAGCCCACCCTCCGAGGCTCAAAAAAGCCAAAAGAAGGCAGCTCAAAAAATGCGTTTAATGACTCAAAAAATGTCCCAGCAAATGGGTGCCGGAGGCACTAAACAAATGAGCGAAGATATTGAGGTCTTACGCCAAATATTAGACAATTTGATTTTGTTTTCTTTTGAGCAAGAAGCATTAATGAATCAATTTGTTTCAGCGGCATCTAATCCGCGACAATATGCGAATAAGCTTCTTAAGCAAAGCAACCTTCGAAGCCATTTTGAGCATGTTGAGGACAGTTTGTTTGCGCTGTCATTACGTCAGCCCATGATTTCTGAATCGATCAATAAAGAAGTAACGGAAGTCTTTTTTAATATTGACAAAAGTTTAGCGCTGCTTTCAGAAAATGAACTCCAAAAAGGCATTAGTTCTCAACAATTTGCAATGATGGCAACTAATAAATTAGCAGATCTATTAAGCAATACGTTAAGTAATATGGAGGCTCAGTTAGAGTTATCGCCTGGTCAGGGTCAAGGAGAAATGCAGCTTCCAGATATCATTATGAGTCAAGAGTCTCTAAACGAACAGATGGAACAAAAGTTGGGCGAGAAGGGAAAAGACTCGGAGGGAGAAAGCGGAAAACCCAAAACCGGAAGCAAAGGAAAAGACAAAGGATCGAACGGTTCTAAGGGGGCAACACCCTCACCCGGAAGTGATGGGGCTTCAGAAGAACATGGCGCTGCAAACGAAGGCGACAGCGCTGAGCTGTTTGAGATATTTAAAAGACAACAGCAACTAAGGTCCGCATTACAGGATTTATTACAAAAAAGAGGGATGTCGGCCAAAGAAAGTGATTTATTAAAGGCCATGAATAAGATTGAGGAAAACCTTGTTAATCAGGGTGTTACAGAGAAAGTGCTCAATCAAATGAAGGTATTAAAACACCAGCTTTTAAAGCTTAACAAAGCAATGATTCAACAAGGCGAAGACTCTAAAAGGGAGTCGAACACCAGTAAGACGCCACGTTATCAAACTCCCGTAGCAACTCCTGAAACAATAAAACAATATTTTAATACCACTGAAATATTAAACAGACAAAGTTTACCTTTGCGTCAGGACATAAAGAAAAAAGTTCAAGAATACTTTAAAACAACCAATGATTAGTTTTAGCACTGAAACCTTATTTGAATTGTCCAAATCAGCCGTAATTAGCGCCTGGCTAAGTTCAATTATTTCACAAGAAGATCACACGGAAGGAGAAATTTCTATAGTCTTTTGTAACGACGAATACCTTTGCAAGCTTAATGTTGAATTCTTAAACCACGACACCCTTACGGATGTTATAAGTTTTGATTATTCGATAGGGAAACAAGTCCACGGCGAGATATTTATTTCTGTTGATCGAGTCAAAGAAAACGCAACTGAATTTAACCAATCTTTTGAAACAGAACTCTCAAGGGTTATAGCTCATGGCGTTCTTCATTTCTGTGGTTACAAAGATAAGACTGATTCAGAATCATCCTTAATGCGAACAAAAGAGGGCTTCTATCTTCAGCAACTTATGGATAAGCCTTTCTAAATACCTATATTTGCAAGCGCAACTGATTTGTTCCACGTGGAACATTAAATAAGCAATGAATGTTTGATAAAATTTACGATGTAATTGTAGTAGGAGGTGGTCACGCAGGAAGTGAAGCTGCAGCAGCGGCAGCTAATATGGGAAGCCAAACCCTACTTGTTACCATGAACCTTCAAAATATAGCGCAAATGTCTTGCAATCCTGCAATGGGTGGAATAGCCAAAGGGCAAATCGTTCGTGAAATTGATGCCTTAGGTGGGTATAGCGGAATAGTAAGTGACACTTCGGCTATTCAGTTTAAAATGCTAAACAAGTCCAAGGGGCCGGCAATGTGGAGTCCACGTGTTCAGAGCGATCGAATGCGTTTTGCTGAGGATTGGCGGATGCTTCTAGAGCAAACAAAAAACCTGGACTTTTATCAAGAAATGGTTACAGGCCTTGTGATTGAAGCTGGAAAGATTACTGGAGTTAAGACCTCTTTAGGGGTTGAAATAAGAGCGAAGTCTGTCGTTCTTACCAACGGTACTTTCCTGAATGGATTAATTCATATTGGGAACAAAAACTTCGGTGGCGGTCGCGCTGGCGAAAGAGCAGCTACAGGCATTACGGAACAACTTATAGAGCTAGGCTTTGAGTCTGGCCGCATGAAGACAGGCACGCCTCCAAGAGTGGACGGAAGGTCTCTTGATTTTTCAAAAATGATCGAACAGCCAGGCGATACAGTTCCTGAAAAATTCTCGTATTCAGACATTACCAAGCCACTGCAGACACAGCGGTCTTGTCACATGTCTTATACAAGTACAGAGGTTCACAATTTACTTAAAGAGGGGTTTGATCGTTCGCCTATGTTTAACGGTCGTATTCAAAGTTTAGGGCCGCGCTATTGCCCTTCAATTGAAGATAAAATCAACCGTTTTGCAGACAAAGACCGTCATCAAATATTTGTAGAACCAGAGGGCTGGAACACAGTAGAGTATTATATCAACGGGTTCTCTACATCTCTTCCTGAGGACGTTCAGTTTAAAGCATTACGAGCCGTCAAGGGTTTTGAAAAAGTTAAGTTCTTTCGTCCTGGCTACGCTATTGAATACGATTACTTCCCCCCTACTCAATTAACGCATTCTTTAGAAACCAAGCTTGTTAGCGGTTTGTATTTCGCAGGCCAAATTAATGGCACAACAGGCTATGAAGAGGCGGCCTCTCAAGGCTTAATGGCTGGGATTAACGCAAGTCTTAAGGTTCAAGAAAAAGAGCCATTTATATTAAAAAGAAACGAAGCGTATATTGGTGTTTTAATAGACGACCTAATTACTAAAGGGACCGAAGAACCTTACCGGATGTTTACTTCAAGAGCTGAGTATCGCACACTTTTAAGGCAAGATAATGCGGATATTAGGCTAACGCCAAAAGGCCATGCGCTAGGAATCGCCAGCGAAAAGCGCTTGAGGCGTATGGAGGAAAAGCTATCCAAAGCAGAAGCTTTTGTAGGGTTTTTTAGAACACAGAGCGTAAGGCCAGAAGAAGCTAATCCTGTTTTAGAAAGCAAGGATTCAGCTCCTATACGCCAATCTGATAAAATGTTCAAGGTGTTCTCGAGGCCCAATATTGGCATAGAAGATGTTCGTAAATTTACCGCAGTTGAAGACTATATTAACAACAACGATCTAGATAGGGAGGTTATTGAGCAAGCAGAAATACAGATTAAATATTCAGGCTATATCGCTAAAGAAAAAATAAACGCCGATAAACTTACACGTCTCGAATATGTAAAAATCCCATCAAATTTTGATTTTTCACAAATCAAATCTATGAGCTACGAAGCGCGTGAAAAGCTTAAAAAAGT
>Ga0115007_10002414_pt1 | contig 11524 bp, 8 predicted proteins | sample ArcOceMetagenome_2_FD_87166 | JGI IMG/M metagenome (GOLD analysis project Ga0115007, IMG submission 87166) | Marine eukaryotic phytoplankton communities from Arctic Ocean - Arctic Ocean ARC135M Metagenome | ecosystem: Environmental > Aquatic > Marine > Oceanic | place: Arctic Ocean | collected... | reverse complement strand
TATGAAAATGGAGAATATGAAAAAGCGGAAGGATTATATAAACAGCTCCATAAGCAAAACAGAAATTCCATATACATCTACGAAAATTATCTAAATACACTGCTGGCTTTAAAAGAACAAAAAAACGCAGAGAAGCTAGTAGAAAAGCAAATAAAAGAAAACCCTTCACGTCTCAATAATCAAGTAGATTTAGGATATGTCTACCTGCAATTTGATGAAAACGAAAAAGCTGATCGCTATTTTGACAAACTAATAAAGGAGAACGTAAGCGACCGAAATACGGTGCTAATTCTTGCCCAGTCCTTCGAAAGAAGAATGCTAAGCGACCGAGCCATACAAACCTATGAGCAGGGTATAAAAAAGCAAGGGGTTGTTGCATTTCACGAACAACTACTAGCCAGCTACCGCAATAAAAACAACACCAAAGACTTAACAGACCTGGCCCTTGAGGTAATACAAGCAGACGGAAATACTTTTGAATATGTAACCCGTGTGCTAGATATAGTATATGAAAATGAAACCGCGTCTACCTATCTGCAGCAACGGACTCTTCTCTACGCTCAGAAGCACCCAAGTAATCAAATATTCGATGAACTTTTACTAGAAGTTTTCTTACAGCAAAAAAAATACACCGCCGCTTTGAGGCAAGTAAAATCGCTAGACAAAAGAAATAATAATAATGGTCAACGTGTATTACAGTTGGCCAGTCTGTGTGTGCAAAACGAGCAATATAATACTGCTATAGAAGGGTACGAATACGTAATAGGCTTAGGTAAATCATACCCTAACTTTTTGCCTGCACAGCAAGGTTTAATTAATTCTCTTTACCTCAAAACCACTAAAAGTATACAGCCTAATAAGGAAGAAGTGGGTCTGCTGATAGACAAAATCAATCTTTTAGTGGGTGCCAATGGCACCAATTACAATACCGCCGCCAGCCTTTATAGATTAGCAGAATTGCAGATTTTTTATAACGATAATGTGGGTGCAGGTGTCAATATTCTAGAGTCAATAATAAAAACTCCTAGACTTCAATCTACATTTATAGCTGAGTGCAAGCTCTTGCTAGGTGATGCATACTTGATGGAGGGCAATGTGTGGGACGCTAAGCTGATGTTCGGCCAAGTAGATAAGCAATTTAAAGAAGATGCTCTGGGTCAGGAGGCTAAGTTCAAAAATGCTAAGCTATCTTACTACGAAGGAGATTTTGATTGGGCAAAAAGTCAATTAGACATTTTAAAAACGGCTACTACACAGCTCATAAGCAACAATGCCATAGAACTTGCATTGCTAATACAAGACAACACGGGTCTAGACACTACAGAAGATGCCATGAAAGAATATGCTGCAGCTGAGTTTTATCTTTTTCAGAACAACATAGCCAAATGCTCCGAAATACTAAATCTGCTCCCCTTTAAGTATCCAGACCATACGCTAAACGATGAGATTTTTTATCTAAAAGCTAGGGTTCAAGAAAAGCAGGGAAACTACGAAGAGGCTAATAAGCTATATACGGCTGTCTACGAAAAGTACGGTGAAGATATCCTAGCTGATAACGCACTATATCGCTCCGCCATTATCACCTTACAGGTGCTCAAAGAGCCAGTAAAGGCTCGGGAGTTATTCGAAAAAATAGTGTTAGAATACAACTCTAGTCTCTTTGTGGTGGATGCTCGTAAGAATTACTTCGCTCTAAAAGAGGGTAAGTCTATTGAAGATGCTTTTTTCAATGGCATAACAAACTAAACCCTGCCTTTTTTATTTGCTTAAATAATATCTGTAAGCGACCTCTACTCTGCCGAAAGCTCCATCTTCAAAATCTGTATTCAGCGGCACTCTATCGTCACCAAAACGGAATAGACTAAGCCCAAAATCTATCTTGTCGGCAGTTTGATATTCTCTAAACGAACGGCCTAGAGATACCCCGGCCATGCCTCTCACTATCACCCCTTTTATAGGTTCAAAACCAACGTGAGCCGCTATCTCATTAGACAGGTGGTGCATGTACGACAAGGCTGTTTTGTTGTGAATTGCTGGTCTTTTAATACTGTAGGATTTTACGGTGGCTCGCCAGTTGAGTCCTGCTGTTATTTTGGGTGTGATGCTATAGTTTATCTTAGCATAAGAGGGTATTATTACATCCATTTCTAGTTTATCTTTTTGATAATAGAATCCGAAAAGCGGAACCAAAAAAGGCCCAAATCTATCGCCATTCATATATGCACCAAACTTGTAACTGAAGTTTTCATTCTTCTTCATTTTAGCAAGTATTAAACCTCCTACTTGAAAATCTTCTTTACGCAGTTCCTCTTTAAAATTAGAGGCTACTTTGGGTAATAATAAGTATGAAGCACTCCACTTTTCGGAGTGTTTCACATTCATCCCAACTTTTAAAATATAAGAAGAAACTGGCATTTTATTCTCGTTAGGGTCCCATGCCGTAGATACCCTGTCATACACCACTCCCGCTAGTATAGCGTTGCCATTTTTTAGTTCTAGGGGTACGGTAAGGTTAAGGTTAACCTTCTGTAAGTCTGTGGTTTGATTGCTGCTATCAAAGGTGTTTTCTGGCGTGGCAGTGTACTCTGCACGCAGTATGTCTACATAATTTTGAGCGTAGCTGCTACATGAATATAGCGATAGAATTAGTATTAGATGTTTCCGCATGATGTACAATTATAGTGTATAGCATGTACTTTTACCGCTTTTAGATATGTTTCACATCGTTTTACTAGAACCGCGTATGCCTGGCAATGTAGGCACCATAGGAAGACTAGCTGTTGCCACAGGTTGTACGCTTCACCTTATCAAACCCTACGGTTTTAAAGCTATAGATGAAGAAAAAGTAAAGCGAGCCGGTATGGACTACTGGACAGATCTCAACTATATAGAATATGAAAATATAGAGGCTTTTTGGCAGGCACACCCTTTTGGCAACAGACATTTTCTGACGACTAAAAAGGCTAAGAAACACTACACTGAATTTGTTTTTAAGCCTGGAGATTATCTATACTTTGGTAGAGAAGATGTTGGTCTTCCGGAATCCCTAACCAGCAAACAATCAGAAGCTTGCATGTCTATACCTATGGTAGATGGAGCTCGGTCTCTTAATATAGCCAACGCTGCTTCGGTGGTGGTGTATGAGGCATGGAGGCAGAACATGTAGTTCCAAATTTTAAACATCTAGCCATCAGTAGGTTTATCTAACCCGGCTTTTCTTTCTCCACATTTTCTTGCTTTACACTTTTCTTTTTTGCTAAGTCCCTACCCTTTCTTTTTTGGTCTACAAATTTGTCTTTCCCGCTCCTTTTTCATCTATTTTTACTCCGTAGCTACGGCTACGCAGTCAAAAATTAGTCTCAAATGAACAAAAAACACTTCTTTTCGACTTCAAACTAGAAAAGCTAACAACTTCGGTTAAATTATGGTCAATAAAAAAGATAATAATAGTGTCAAAAAAAATCGTACATATGGACTTAGACACTTTCTACGTGTCGGTAGAGAGACTCATAGACTCAAGACTAATGGGCAAGCCTGTGCTGCTAGGCGGAGTGGGCGACAGGGGCGTGGTGGCCAGCTGCAGTTACGAGGCTCGAACCTTTGGTGTGCATAGCGGAATGAGTATGAAAATGGCTCGTAACCTCTGCCCACAAGGCATAGTCATAAAAGGCAACTCGGGCACCTATTCCAAGTACTCTAAAATGGTAACGGAAGTCATACGAGAAACCGCCCCTATAGTAGAAAAAAGCAGTATAGATGAGTTTTATCTAGACCTCACTGGTATGGACAAATTCTTTGGCTGCTACAAGCTGGCGAGTGAGCTGCGTACCCGTATCACCAAAGAAACAGGACTGCCTATATCCTTTGGTATGTCTGCCAATAAAACCGTGAGCAAGGTAGCCACTGGAGAAGCCAAGCCTGACGGCCAATTGAAAATAGGCTCTGGAGAAGAAAAGCCGTTTCTCGGTCCCTTATCTGTGAAGAAAATACCCATGATAGGCAAAAAAACGGCCTTTATGCTGAATAGAATGGGCGTACAAAAAATCTATACGCTACAAGAAATGCCACTAGAGCTTCTGGAAAAAGCCTTTGGTAAAAACGGAAAAATGATGTGGCAAAAGGCCAACGGCATAGACAACAGTCCGCTCATACCCTACCACGAAAAGAAAAGCATAAGCACCGAGCGTACTTTTATGAAAGACACCATAGACACCCGCAAGCTCAAGGATATGGTAGTGGCTATGGTAGAGCAGCTGGCCTACGAGCTACGCCACGGGCAGCGGGTGTGTTCTAATATTAGCATCAAGCTGCGGTACTCCGACTTTCAGACCGTAAGCAAGCAAAAAAGCATCCCCTATACCGCTGCGGATCATACGCTCATAGCTCACGCCAAAGGCCTTTTTGATACGCTGTATAGCCGCCGTGTACGCATACGCCTAGTGGGTGTGCGACTGGGTGACTTGGCCGGTGGTGGCCACCAGATAGACCTTTTTAATGATGACGATAGAATCATAGGTCTATACCAAGCCATGGATAAGATGAAAGCTCGCTATGGTGCTAATGCCGTGCGTAGAAGTGTGGCCTCAGAAGTAAAAGGACTAGGCCGAGGAAATCCATTTAGTGGTGAACCTAATGTGGTGCCGGCTCATAGGAACGCGTAGGGTAAAATTGGTTTTCATGCTAATCTGAGACAAAATGCGAAACACGTACAGCAACACAACCTTTTAATCCAACAAGCTCGCAATAGCTATACCTCAAGTTGAACTACATATACTAAGCAACTGTCATGTACCTAAACTGCCACACATATTACAGCTTCAAATACGGGACCATGTCACCGAAGGAATTGTTGTGCGAGGCCAATTCGTCATGTAGGAACACGCCTTCAATGTGTGTTCCTACAGAAATCAAATTTGCCCTCACAGACATCAACAGCACTTCTGGTTGTCTGTACCACGCCATGCAATTCCAAAACGCAGGTTTACCCATTATTATGGGGATAGATTTCAGAACTGGAAATCGGCAAGATTTCATTGCCATAGCTCAAAACAACGAAGGCTTTCAAAACATCAATTATTATCTGACGGGTTTTCTATTGCAAAAAAAGAACACGCCTGCAGGCGAGTTCCCACAAAACCCCGTAATAAAAAATGCATTCATCATTTATCCATTAAAAAACGTTCCCGATAGACCTTTGCGAAGCAATGAATATATCGGGGTAAATCATACGGAACTGTTTCAGATAAGAACACGCCTCAGAGGCGTATTTCTGAAGGGCAGTTCCGATAACGACACCTCTAAATACGTAGCCTTAAACACAGTCACCTTTCGCAATAAGCGAGACTTCAATGCCCACCGACTGCTGCGTGCTATTGACAAAAACGCACTGCTCAGTAAGCTGCCCAAAGAAGAACAAGGCGACCCGCACCACACTTTTTATTCGGAAGAAGAGCTCAGTATACTATATGATGGATATACGTTTCTTTTAGAAAATGCCCAGAAACTATTGAGTGGTTGTAACCTTCATTTTGATTTCAATGACAAGAAGAAACTAGCCAATAAAAAGACATTCACCCAAACCAAAAAAAGAGACTACGAACTACTGCAGCAACTAGTAAAAGAGGGTTTAAAGTATCGCTACGCTAACGGCACAAATAAAGAGATCCAAGACCGAGTAGCTAAGGAACTTGGTGTGATACAAGAATGCAACTTTGTGCCATATTTCCTTATCAATCACAATATAGTAAGCTATGCTCGCAAAAAAGGATACTTCTACGTAGGACGTGGTAGCGGTGCCAATAGTCTGACAGCCTATCTGCTCCGCATTACCAATGTAGACCCCATAGAGCTAGACCTCTACTTCGAGCGATTCATAAACCCAAGCCGTACGTCTCCTCCTGATTTTGACATAGATTTTAGCTGGCGAGATCGTCAAGATGTAACGCGATATATCTTTGAAACCTTTCCCAATACGGCTCTGATGGGCAGCTTCGTAACCTTTCAGGCTCGCTCTGTAATACGCGAGATAGGCAAGGTGCTGGGTCTGCCCTCCGATGAGATAAAAAACATACAACGCACCGATAACCCACAGGACCTAGACCACCTAGGCAAACTCTGTATTCTGTATAGTCGCTACATTCACGGTTTTCCAAACCACCTGAGTATCCACAGTAGCGGCATAGTAATCACGGAGCGGCCCATCCAATATTATGCAGCTACGAGCATGACTCCCAAAGGGTTTCCTACGGCACATTTTGATATGCATATAGCCGAAGACGCGGGTATTTATAAGTATGATATTCTAGGTCAGCGTGGACTGGGAAAGATAAAAGATGCCCTTACTATCATCAAGCAAAACCAGCCCGATGCCGAAGATTTTGACATAGATGACATCGACAGGTTCAAGGAAGATGAGAAGATAAAGGATCTACTACGTAGGGGAGATGCTATCGGCTGTTTCTATGTAGAAAGTCCTGCTATGCGGGCTCTCATGAAAAAACTAGAAGTGGACGATTACAAAGGCTTGGTAGCTGCCAGCTCCATCATACGACCCGGCGTGAGCAATAGCGGCATGATGACCGAATACATAAAACGACACCGCAACCTGGAGGCACGAGCAGCTACACATCCTGTGCTGGGCAAAATACTGCACGATACTTACGGCGTGATGGTATACCAAGAGGATGTGCTCAAGGTAGCTCATTATTTTGCGGGGCTCACGCTAGAGGAATCAGATATACTGCGTAGAGGAATGAGTCCAAAGTACCGAGAACGCACCGAGTTTAAGATTGTAGAAAAGCTTTTTTTTGATAACTGCGAAAAGAAGAGTTACGATCCTAGGCTCACCAAGGAGGTGTGGACGCAGATAGAAAGTTTTGCCAGCTATGCATTTGCCAAGGGACACTCCGCCAGCTATGCCGTGGAGAGTTATCAGAGTCTTTTTTTGAAGGCGTACTTCCCTCTAGAATACATGGTGGCTACGGTCAATAATTTTGGCGGATTCTACCGTACAGAGCAGTACATACAAGAGGCCCGACTAAAGGGAGCAGAAGTCGTGCTGCCTTGTGTAAACCAAAGTACCTACGAAACTACCATAGAAGGTAAGACCGTGTTTCTCGGGTTTCAACATGTGGCAGATCTGGGAACTAAGGTAATAGACGCCTTACTATTGGCAAGGAAAAACCAAGGCGAATTTATTGATTTTGACAACTTTACACATCGCGTATCCGTAAGTCTGGACCAGGCCATTATTCTTATCCGTATCAATGCGTTTCGCTTTACCAAAAAATCCAAACACTGGTTGCTATGGAAAGCACATTTTCTCTTAGTAGCCTATCGTCCTGAACGGGGTGGAAGGGTGGGGCTACTAAGTCTTTTTGAAAATAAAGAAAATACCAAAAAAGTCACTATACCAGAGCTGGACGTTGTGCCGTACGAAGACGTACTAGACGAGATAGAATATCTTGGCTTTCCTATGTGTTCACCTTTTGAGCTGATAGATGAAAATGAGCGGGTGAAAAACAATACGGTGAGTGCAGATTTTGAAGCTAATCTAGGAAAGGCTGTCACACTCCTAGGCTATCTCGTACATACGAAACGAACTAGTACCAAAGGTCCTGTAGAGCAAGAAATGTTCTTTGGTACTTTTATGGATCTCGATGGGCAGTTCTTTGATAGTGTACACTTTCCGCTTATAGCTCAAAAGTACAAATTTAAAGGCCTAGGCATCTACCTTATTCAAGGCAAAGTATCCTCCGATTTTGGTCACCTTACGCTAGAAGCTCATTACATGGTTAAGGTTCCGTATGGAAAGTTGGTTAGGGTTTAAGCACGCCGAAACAAGGGCTATAATTAAACCAATAATTGTGAGTATTTCATGTAATGTTAACCCGCCGTTCATATAGATCAGAAAAAATAAAATGTCGCACTTCTACTATTCCCCTACCAAGTTTAAACCGTATATCTAATTCCTTTTCTGAAATATGTTTCTCATGCTCGTATCCGCAAAAATTTAAGTTTCCTTGTTTACCAATGAAAATTGAAACAAAGACCTTTAGAACTACCTTTGCACTCAATGTTCAAATCAGCATTCATAACGATACTAGGCCTACCAAATGCAGGAAAATCTACTTTTCTAAATGCAGTACTAGGAGAAGACTTAGTGATTACCAACCCAAAGGCACAAACTACTCGCCACAGAATCAAGGGGATTTTAAATCATGAAGAATACCAATTGGTGTTTTCAGACACTCCGGGTATCATCAAAGAATCTGCCTATAAGCTGCAAGATGCTATGATGGGAGCGGTGAATGAGTCTCTAGAAGATGCAGATGCGGTTCTACTAATACTAGACGGTCAATATCCTAAGGTAGAAGAGTTCGAGGCTTACAAAGACAGAATAAAATGTCCTTTAGTAATAGCCATGAACAAGGCTGACTTGGTCGAAGATCAAGAAAAACTTCAAGCAGATATAGTGTTAGTAAAAGAATATTTCAGTACGGAATTAGTCTTTGCTGTAAGTGCTCAAGAAAAATTTAATGTGGAAGGAATAGTAAATGCTTTAGTCAACCTAGCACCAGAGCATCCCGCCTTTTATGATAAGGAATCTATAAGTGATGAGAATATTCGTTTCCTAGTAAGTGAAATGATTCGTGAGCAAATTCTTACACAGTTCAAAAAAGAGATACCTTATAGCGTAGAAGTGCATATTACAGAATACGTAGAGAAAGAAAAGCTAGATGAAATATATGCTACAATCTATGTAGAGCGTGACTCACAGCGTGGTATAATGCTAGGTAGAGGCGGTTCGGCTATTAAAAATTTAGGAATAGCTTCTCGTGAACGAATTGAAAAATTTATCGATAAAAAAGTCTTTTTATCTCTTTCTATAAAGGTCAAAAAAGACTGGAGAAAAGACGATCAACAACTCCAACGATTCGGGTATATAAAAAAGTAGTTTTCTACACTTACCTTTGCCGCATTGTAAAACGGCAAATATCTCTCGGAGATCTTCTAACATTTACAAAAAAGGCTGCGGATAGCAGAAACATAGCAATTAGAAAAACATTAAGAAAATGGCAGGCATAGTAGCGATAGTTGGAAGACCCAACGTTGGAAAATCAACTCTTTTTAACAGACTTATAGGCGAACGAAAAGCCATTGTAGATGACGTAAGCGGTGTAACACGCGATAGACATTACGGAAAAAGTGACTGGATCGGTAAAGAATTTACCGTGATAGATACCGGCGGGTATGTAAAAGACAGTAAAGATATCTTTGAAACTCACATACGTGAGCAAGTAGAGTTGGCTATAGGAGAAGCAGATGTATTACTATTTATGGTAGACGCAGTTTTGGATCCAAATGATTTAGACATAGCTTTTGCTCAGATCGTAAGACAAAGTGGAAAACCATACCTAGTCGTAGCTAATAAAGCAGATAATGATGAGCGTATGTTTATGGCAAATTCCTACTATAGCTTAGGAATAGATATGCTGTACCCTATCTCATCACTTACAGGTAGCGGTACCGGTGAGTTGTTAGATGATCTTATTCCTTTATTGCCAGAAGGCGATTTAGAGCTAGATGACGACATCCCTAAAATTGCTTTTGTAGGTAGACCTAACGCAGGAAAATCTACATTTTGCAATACACTGCTGGGTGAAGAACGAAATATAGTAACAGACATACCGGGTACAACTCGTGATACATTATTTGTAAGATACAAAGCTTTCAATAACGACTTATATCTAGTAGATACTGCTGGTGTCCGTAAAAAAAGCAAGGTGAGTGAAGACATTGAGTTCTACTCTGTGATGCGAAGCATCCGAGCTATAGAAAATGTAGATGTAGTAGCTTTAGTGGTAGACGCTACTCGTGGAATAGAGTCTCAAGATATGAACCTCTTTGGGCTAGCTCAAAAAAATGGTAAGGGCATAGTTATTATTATTAATAAATGGGACCTTATAGAAAAAGACACCCACACCGCTAAAGAATATGAAGCTCTAGTAAGAGAAAAGATTGCACCATTTACTGATGTACCTATTCTTTTTGTATCTGCACTTACTAAACAGAGAGTATTAAAAGCTCTTGATGAATTAATGGCGGTACACGCATCATTAAGAACTAAAATAACTACGTCTAAACTCAATGAGTTTTTCTTGCCGATTATAGAGCGTAAGCCACCTCCCTCTCTAAAAGGAAAATATATTAAAATCAAGTACATAACTCAGCTTCCTACGCACTGTCCTAGTTTTGCTTTTTTCTGTAATTTGCCTCAATATATTCCAGATAGTTACAAGCGATTTTTAGAAAATCAATTACGAGCTAACTATAATTTTAGCGGAATCCCAGTACGCCTTTATTTTCGAAAAAAATAGAAGTTTAATAAATGGTCGGGTTTACTTATATTTGCGTTATTATTTAAATAACTTAACAATTAAAATTTACGCGTAACATGAAAAAAATTATTGCCCTATTCGCTATCGTATCTATAGGATTCGTAGCTTGCAACACTGCAACTGAAAAAGCAACTGACGCTACAGATGATGCAACCGAAATGATGGAAGAAGCTACAGAAGAAGCTGTTGAAGCTACAGAAGAAGCTGTTGATTCTACAATTGAAGCTACAACTGAAGCTGTTGAAGCTACAGAAGAGGCTGTTGAAGAAGCTACTGACTAGTACTTACTTCCTTAAAAAATAAAAAGGGTAGTTCATATGAACTACCCTTTTTTTATATTAGTAAATACATGAAATATATTATACCCATATTTTTTATAATTATAATTACAACTAGTTGCTCTACTCAAAATGAAAAGGATAACGATCAAAATCTCAGTGAAGAAATAGAATTAAGCGAAGACTTAAAGGCTGAAGAAATGCTACAACGAGATAAGGAAAGATATGACTCTATGAAAAATGCTCAATTAAACCAGTAATAATAATAATAATCTATAAACTATTAAACTGATTTAAAAATCTTGTGTCATTTTGAAAGAACGTCCTTAAGTCTTTCACTCCATATTTTAACATAGCTATTCTGTCTACTCCTAAACCAAAAGCAAAACCAGAATATAGTGTAGTATCTAATTTACAATTTTCCAGCACATTAGGGTCTACCATTCCACAACCTAAAATTTCTAACCACCCTGTTCCTTTAGTCAACTTATAATCTGACTCCGTTTCTGTTCCTAGATAAATATCCATTTCTGCACTAGGTTCTGTAAAAGGAAAATACGAAGCTCTAAATCTTACCTTAGTGTTAGCTCCAAAAAATTCTTGTACAAAATTATATAGCGTTTGTTTGAGGTCTGAGAAAGAAACTCCTTTATCTATATATAAACCTTCAACTTGGTGAAAAAAACAGTTAGAACGAGCTGAAATAGCCTCGTTTCTATAGACTCGACCCGGCATTATACTTCTTATTGGTAAATTACCTTCTTCCATCAGTCTTACTTGTACAGATGATGTATGCGTTCTTAGTGCTACTTCGTCTTCTACAAAAAAAGTATCTTGCATATCTCT
>Ga0115007_10002413_pt1 | contig 11526 bp, 11 predicted proteins | sample ArcOceMetagenome_2_FD_87166 | JGI IMG/M metagenome (GOLD analysis project Ga0115007, IMG submission 87166) | Marine eukaryotic phytoplankton communities from Arctic Ocean - Arctic Ocean ARC135M Metagenome | ecosystem: Environmental > Aquatic > Marine > Oceanic | place: Arctic Ocean | collected... | reverse complement strand
GTACCAGCGAAGCATATCAGTCATGTCTTCGTTGGAAGGAATTCTACCTATTGAATTATTTATTGTTCCAGCAGCTGCATCCATATCACGTCCTAAACGTATAGAACCACCTACTACATCACCCAAATCTAATCTTGTTTTTGGGTCGTTCGTGCCGATGCCCACGTTGCCATCTTTGTCTATCACAAATTTATTTGAATTTGAATTAGAAGAAGCAGTGGTTGTTGTAATAGAATCATTAACACCAATAGCAAAACGAATATCTCCTCCAGCATAAGCATGAGTACCAAGAGCAACTCCTCTTGATACAGAAACTAAATTGGCATTACCGGCTACAAAAGAATAATTAACACCTGAATTATTATGAATTTTATTATAATAACCAAATACGGTATTCCAAGAATAATCAAGCACTCCATTTGCGCCAGTGGGTGACGTAATTGCATTACGTTCTTTTGTTTTTCCGGTAAAATCGCCAATTAAATTTACTGCGCCACCTACAAAATTACTTCCTCCAGAAACTTTATGATAACTACCAGCTACAAAATTTGTAGTGGCAGTCCAAAGTTCATTATTATCTCCAAGTACAGAATTTAATCCAGTTGCATTGTATGAGCCGGGTTGATTATTGTCAATAAAGTTATTTTCACCAATAACTAAAGAGTAGGGTGATTTATATACCCAATTATTTTTTCCAGAAACAATACTGCCACCAATATCATCAAAAACTTGTTGCCCGATAGAGGGACTACCATTGCCAGAAACAATTAATTGGGGATTAACATTTATAATCAATGATTTTGGAACATCCAATTTCCAAAAAGTATCACCAATAATTATTGAATTAGAACAGTCATATAAACTCCCAACTATAGATCCTCCATCACCACCATAACCTTTGGTGATTTGAGTTTTATTCAATAAAATGATAGAATTTGTAGCTTTTTGTGTAATAAATCTTCTATTAATTCTCTTGGTGGGGGTGGAATAGTCCCAGGATTTATCTAAATTATAAGATAATAATGTAGGAACATTTGGTGTTGTTTGAACATCAATTAAACCCCAATTCAAATCACTTTTTTTTGATCCAATTAATAATTGTCTTTCAATCCAAGCTTTTCCACCAAGATTATCAGTAGAAAGAAGATTATTTTGTAGAGCGAATGATTGCATAGGATGTGCAATAGTGTCTGCAGATAGTTGTTGTATTAAAAATTCTTCACCTGATAATCCAGTAACAGACATACTACCTTGAGTAATAGAAAAAATTTCTTTTTGATTAGCTGCAATTGTATTATATCCTTTGGCATGTTTAATATCGGATAAAGTTTGCGGAATACCTCTAATATTAAAAGCAGTTCCGCCAACCTCTCCTGAATCTCCCTGTACTCGTCCTGCTCCTTTTCCCTTTAAAATAACATATGGATATATGCACGGACTCCCATTGCTGCTGCCAGCAGTGGCGGCTACATCATCTCCTGTTTGAAACATAAAGTTGAAAACGCCTAATTGCATGATTTCTTGCTCCTTGGCGTTGTCCGAAGCTTCTACTACTGCTTCAACTCTTCTAATGTCACCATTTGAAGTTTTAAACCATAATCCTTCTGCACGACCTCCTCCAGTAGGTTGTAACCATACAGAACCTTTTGGTATATTAGGACCAGCTGTAGACCACCAATTACCGGAAGGTGATGATGAATTTATAAAATTGTCGCCGTCTGTTGAAGTTGAAGTATTAAAAAAATTAATATAACCATCCGTTCTCAAACTGCCTCTTACATCTAAAACAATTTTACTTTGTCCTTCTCTATTTGTTTTAGTTAAATCATTAGGCTCATCTCCAAAAATTTGTCCAGTTCGTTGATTTGTTCTATATTTTTCAATACCTTTGTAATCATCGGAGTCCAGCTCGACAATTCCCTTTCTGGGTAATCCTCCAATAGTAGTAATATTTTCATTTGTCAGAAATATATTACCGCCAGTAGATTCATATGTTTGAAAATTATTTAAGGATGTAGTTTTAATTTGAATACCATTTGTTGATATATCAGTTGGTGTTGGTTGATAATATTTTTGAATGCTTGAATTATAAAATATTCCACTAAATTTACCTCCAGAAGTTGTTTCATTTAAAGCTAAAGAGGCTAATCTACCAGTATCATTTGTATTAAATACCCCCGAATCAGTATTGTTTCCCATAGATAATCTACTAAATGGGTCAGATGTTCCTATTCCTAATACTAAATTACTACCTTGAACATTTAAAGCAAAGGCATTAGATGAATTATCATTAAGTGTTACAGGAAATATGGTTTGGCCTTCACTTTTTAATCGTGTAGCCCCCAAAATTCTATTTTTTGATGCACCACTACTTGATTGCCATTTCCTTATCGGCATTATATATATATCATTTATTAATTTTATTAACTTATTATTACTTAATAATATATAAATTAATTAAAATTTAAATTAAATTTTTTATTTACATAATTGTAAATAAAATAAATATCAATAAATATTAAATGGTTTATCAAATAGAAATTTCTATAAATTTAAGTAAGGTAAAAAATTTGACAGAAATAAGAAATATTTTATTGCAAAAAGCATATGATTGTAAATTAAACAATTATTATATAGTTTATGAACATATGGGAAAAAATAGAAAAATTTATAGAAATCATTGTGTATTGACTTTAATATTTGAAGAACATGATGAATTATTAGCAGAATTTATAAAATATTCAAAAACTATAAAAAATATTAGTATTGAATCTGTTGGTTTAGATGATATTTCATTTAAACTTATATATGCTTCAAAAAATTATTTAAATATGGTGGAAAAACAATTCGTTGATAATTATATAAATTTAAAAAAAGAGAAAAAACTATACAAACAAGATTCTATAATTTATAAAGTTTTAAATAAAAAATATTAATTATTATTTTATATTATTATTTATATTATGAATAAAACAGATTTACCAACACCCAAATTAGAAATCTTTAAAAATATTGAAATTTTAAAAATAAATAAAGAAGAAAAGGAAAAAAAAGAAAAAAATAAAAAAAAATATTTAGATAATTTATTTAAAGATAATGATATTTTTTTAAAAAAGTATTTTGAGTAAAATAAATATATAATGTATATCAAAATAGATTATGTATAATAAAACTTTAAAAAAATCAGACATAAAAAAAATAAGCAAGAAAAAAACGTTAAAGAAAAAATTGTTGATGAAAATTGAATCGATAAAATCATATAATAAAACTATTAAGAAGAATAGTAAATCAAGTATGACATATAATACGGATTTTATCAAACTTTTAAATGAATTAGAGGAACTTATGAAAAAGAAGGGAGAATTTTTTAGAGCAAGAGCATACACAAAGGCAAAAGAGAAACTGATTTTGTATAAAAAACCTATAACTGAAGTAAATCAATTAAAAGACATTAAGGGTATAGGAAATACTATATTAAATAAACTACAAGAATATGTTGATACCGGTACATTACAAGTGTTAGAAAAGGCAAAGGATAATCCCGTTTATTTATTAACTGATGTTTATGGAATTGGTCCAAAGAAAGCAAATGAACTTGTAAAAAAACACAATGTTAAAACTATTGATGAATTAAGAGATAGACAAGATGAACTTTTAAATGATGTTCAAAAAAAAGGTCTCAAATATTATGAAGATGTTTTAAAAAGAATTCCAAGAAAAGAAATTGATGTGTATGAAAAAGTACTTAAAAAAATATTTGATAAGGTGAAAAATAAAAATAGTACATTTAAAATAATGGGTTCTTATCGTCGTGGTGCAAAAGATTCAGGTGATATAGATATTTGTATTAGTGATCCAAATGATGATACTAATGTTTTCAATAATTTTATTGATGCTTTAATTGAGAAAAAGATTTTGATAGAAGTTCTGTCAAGAGGTAATACTAAAAGTTTAGGAATCAGTCAATTAAAACAAAAACCGTCGCGAAGAATTGATTTTATGTTTACAAAACACAAAGAATTATCTTTTGCTTTGTTATATTTTACTGGTAGTAAAGAATTTAATACTGTTATGAGAAAAAGAGCATTAGATATAGGATATACTATGAATGAACATGGATTTCATAAATTGAATAATGGTAATAAAACAGAAAAATTGGATAGATACTTTCCTACTGAACAATCTGTATTTGATTTTTTAGGAATGGAATATAAAACACCAATCGAAAGAGCTAACGGCAATGCTGTAATTTTACAAACAAAAAAACCCAAAAAAATGGTTAAATTAATTAAAAAAAAGTCACTAAAAAAAAAGAACTCCAAAATAGGAAAAGAAATAAGACAAGGAAAAAGATTGATTAAAGAATTTTCACAATATGGTCAACCACAATTAGAAAAGTCAAATGAAGAAGAATTAAGTGCAATGATTAGAGCAGCAAATAAGGGATATTATTGTAATAATAAATCTTTAATGAGTGATGAAGAATATGATATTTTAAAAGAATTTATTGAAGATAAATATCCTAATAATCTTGCGATTCAAGAAGGACATACACAATGTAGTGTCGCAGTTGAAAAAAAAAAAATGAAATTACCGTTTGAAATGTGGTCAATGAATAAATTTAAAACTGAACAACAAATTCATAATTGGTTAAGAGATTATAAGGGACCTTTTGTTGTTAGTGCCAAAGTAGATGGTGTATCTGCAGGATATAGTACAATGGGTGATAAACCAACCTTATTTACAAGAGGTAATGGAAAAGTAGGTCAAGATATCAGTCATGCAATTAAATTTCTTGGATTACCCACACAAAAAGGTATTGAAATTAGAGGTGAATTATTAATGAAAAAAGAAACCTTTGAAAATAATTGGAGTGATAAATTTGCTAATGTTAGAAATATGATTGCTGGAACAACTAATGCCAAAAATTCATTACCTGAAAGATGGAAAGATATTGATTTCATTTGTTATGAAGTTATTTCTCCACATTTAAAACCAAGCAAACAATTTAAACTTATTGAAAAATTAAATATTTTACCAGTTATTTATAAAAATATGAAAAAAGTAAATAAAAAATCTTTATCAAATTATTTACTTGATTGGAGAGAAAATTATGATTATGATATTGATGGAATTATTATAGCTGATGATAAAAAATATCCAAGAACAAGTAAAAATCCCAAACACGCTTTTGCTTTTAAAACCGTTTTGGATGACCAAATTGTCGAATCAAAAGTTGTTAATGTTATTTGGTCACCAAGTAAAGATGGTTATTTAAAACCAAAAGTCCAAATTCAACCAGTAAAATTAGGCGGTGCTGTCATCCAATATGCTACTCTTCATAATGCAGAATTTGTTATTAAAAATAAAATAGGAATAGGGGCTGTTGTTCAAATTATTAGAAGTGGGGATGTTATTCCCAAAGTTGAAAAGGTAATTAAACCTGCTTCAAATATTAAAATGCCTACTGAATATGAATTTAAATGGAATTCTACAAAAAAAGATTTAATTTTAATTAACGCTGAGGATAATGATATTGTTAAGCTTAAGAAATATGAGGACTTCTTTAATAAATTAGATGTTATTGGTTTAGGTAGAGGTAATATTCAAAGAATTATGAATGCAGGATTTAACACTATTCCTCAAATTTTAACTATGACTATTCAAGATTTTATGAAAGTTGAAGGTTTCAAAGAAAAAATGTCAATAAAAGTATATAATTCTATTCATAAAAAATTAGATGATGTTGCATTACCTAATTTAATGGCAGCATCCAATATATTTGGAAGAGGATTAGGTAATAAAAGAATTATTGCTATTATGGATGAATATCCAGATATTCTTACAAGTAAAGATAATGATAAAGAAAAATTAAATAAAATTTTACAGATAGATGGATTTAAGGACAAAACTGCTATGCTGTTTATTCCATATATTCCAAAGTTTATTATGTTCTTGAAAGATATTAAACAAACCGATAAACTTAATCAACAAGTAATAAAAAATGTCGATAAATCACATCCCTTATATAATAAAAAAATTATTATTACAGGATTTCGTGATAAAGAATTACAACAAAATTTAGAAAATATTGGTGTTAAATTAGGAACAAGTGTAAGTAAAAAAACATTTGTAGTTATTGTTAAAGATATTGATGATGATACAGGGAAAGCCGATAAAGCCAGAAAATTAGGAGTTACACTTGAAACAAGAGATTCATTCAAAACTAAATATAAAATTTAAATTTTGCCATATCATTCAAATTTTGTTTAGTTAAACTTATTATATTAGTTTCAATATATTTATAAAAACTTTCTTTTTTTTTTGTATTTACTACCATTATCTTTTCATAATTTTTTAAATATTGCATATTATCGCTTCCAAATTTTTCATTTTTACTTAAAGAATTATCATAATCTTTGCTTCTTTTTAAAATATTCAATGATAGTCTATCAAATATTTTTATTATATCTACTTTTTTTGACTTTTTCCACATACCTTTTTCAAATATATATAATTGTTTTACTTTATGACTAAAACACCGAAATGGATTATTTTCATTCTCTTTTATATTATTTGTTAATATATTCGACAAACCCCTATAATAATCTGTATTAAATATCATATATAAATCATCTAATGTCACATTTACACTTGTTTTTAACCAAATATCTATATCAATACCTTTATCATTTTTATTTAACCAATCTAATATATTTACATTTTTTATATCTTTATTTATTACTCTTTCTAATTTTTGTATCCTTTTTTCCTGTTGTTCATTTTTTTTTATTAAATCTTTTATTATAATCCACATGTCTTTTTGAGATGGTGAAATTATTTTATAACTGTGATTTATCAATATATGATTATTTAACTTACCCATCGTTTTATATTTTTTTTCACAATGAGGACAATTATTCATTTGATATATTTAATATTATTTATTTTAATTATTTTCAATTTATTTATATTATTATAATATAAATGGCTTGTTATGATACTGTCAATCAAATCCGAACATGTGGAACTGGTGATGCTTTTTGGAAAGGTTATACTAATGGTAAGTTCCCCCAAGATACATCCAAATATAATTCTCATCAAACAAATGTAATTGGTGGAATTAATAATTCCAAAAATGTTAGAACTTCCGCTTCTTCTTTTACTTTACTTAAAAAATCTCTTACTACTGTTCAACCTATTAAAGATAATTTACCTTCAAATCTTAATGCTGGAACTCCTAATACATCTTACACTAACACTGGGGGACCAGGTGATGCTGTTGCTTCCGTTCCTATTATTACACATTCCGCGTCTGGATATAAAGGACGTCTTATATCTCAAACACATCATACCGGTGTTGATGTTAAACATAATAGTTATGAAAGATATTTGGCACGAAAAAGAGGATTCAATATGAGATGTCAAAATTGTTAAATTCTTTACCTATATATATATAAATGTCACGAGAGTCGGACAATTCCACTAATAATCATAAAAAAGACGCATTAAATAATATGAATAATGAATTCATGGAAACTTTAAACGATTTAATGTTAAAAAAAAAAAAATTTCAAAAAAAAATTAATAAAGAAAAAAATAAATTAACTGACTTGCTACAAAATCTTAATACTTTAACTGCTGAAAAAAATACTTTAGAAAACAGTATCAAAAAAAAACAAAAAAATTTAGATACTATTAACAAAACTATCAATACTACTCAAGCTGCTCATCAAAAAATTATTGAAGCTTCACACCTCCTTTTGACCATAATTAAAAAAGACCAACGAAATATTAAAGAAAAAAACAAAGAAATATAGAACAAAAAAAAGAGAAAAACAAAGAAGCGTCGCAAGACTCGTAGAAAAAAAGAGAAAGTATAAAACAAAGAGAAAATCTTGTAGAAGACGCCGACGTTAAGAGGATTATTTACCTATAACCTCTATATAAAATATATATTCACTACCTTTTGCAGTAAATATATGTTCATCATTTTTTAATTTTTTTGATATTGTTGATGAATCAATACTTATACTATTTTGAATATCTCGTAAAGATTTAAATAATTCTACTTTTTTATCAGGAAATATTACCAAATAATTATATTTTTTCACATATTCTATCATATCTTTTTCTTTTGTCATTGACCAAGATTCATTTCCAATCGTGTACATTTATTTTAACTATTATTTAAATTTTAAATCCTTTATATTATATAATGAGTATATGGGAATCTTTTACTTGCTGGTATGAAAGAAGAAATAAACTTGGTCCTGGAATAAAATTATCTACATTACCCGATAAACAACAAGATAAAGAACCAGATTTTACAATTAAACGTTTACATTGTAGTGGGTGTTACAAATATTTAGATAATGAAAATGAATATATAAAAAAAGCCATAATAGGGCATAATTTATTTGGATTTTGTCATGAAGAGTGTTATGATGAATGGTTAAAAAATCCTCAATATAAATTTTTAGGAAAAATTAATTAAACCAATACATCTATATTATATATATATATATGTTTATTGATGCTTTAATTGGAGGATTAAGTGGTATTATATCAAGAACTTGTGTTGCTCCAATAGAATTAAATAGAATACAAAGACAAAATTATTTTATACCCAATGCGAATTTAACAGATGTCTATAAAAAAGAAGGAATTAGATTTTTTTGGAAAGGTAATGGTGTAAATTGTATTAGAATTTTCCCTCAAATTGGTATTAATTATTCTGTCTTTAGACAATCTAAAAATACTTTAAAAAATAGTTTTGAAAATAAAAATACTGTTAATTTTGTTTCTGGTTGTTTTGCTGGTTGTGTAAGTATGATTTCAACATATCCTTTAGAAACTACAAGAACTTATTTATCATTACAAACAAATAAAAATAAATACAAAGGAATTTTAGATGCTTTAATAAAAATACCTATTAGACAATTATATCAAGGTTCTCAAATGAGTCTTTTTGGATTTGGTGGATATAGTGGAATACAATATACTTCATATTATTATTTTAACTCTATTATTAAGGATACTCCTTTTGATTCCAAATTTATTGGAGGAGGATTATCTGGACTGTTTTCAGTTAGTATTACATATCCTACTGATTTAGTAAGAAGAAGATTACAATTACAGGGTTTCGATTCCACAGTTCCAAAATATAATGGAATTTGTGATGCTGTGCGTAAAGTATATAAGTACGAAGGATTTTTCGGATTTTATAGAGGATTAAGTATGACTTATTTAAAAACTGCTCCTGCTGTCGCAATACAATTTGGTACTATTGAAAAATTAAATAAATTATTTAAAAATCAAGACAGAGATATTTAATATTAGAAAATTGAATTTCATTTTATACAATAATTATAATTATTAAAATGAATAGAGCTTCTATTTTCAGACAACTTGGTGGTCATCATTGGAAAAATGGTATTAGAGAACACTTAAACCAAAGATATCCCAGACAAAGAACTATAGTATGCAGTTACAATACTGGTTGGAATTATATTATTGAAGATTCTCCCAATAGCTCTCGCTATTTACAAATAAAAACATTTTATATTGTTTATAATAATAATAATATTGATTTTGAATCTCCTGATTTTGAACAGCAATTAAATCAATATATTGATACTAATCCTTTATCGGTCTTAAATGTTAGAACCAGTTCGCCTATTTAATAACTAATAAAATATTACTAATTATTAAATGTCTATTTATTCTCTTAATTTAAATAATTTTCAACAAGATTTTTCTATTAAAGGAGAGAACAAAAAACTATATGGGGAAGTTCATACTCCTTTTAATCTTATTATAGATATGTTTGATATGATACCTCAATCTTTTTTTAAAAATCCACAATTTACTTGGTTAGATCCTTGTGCTGGAAAGGGATATTTTTCAATTATTTTATATAAAAAACTTTTCCTGTCTTTATCAAATATTATTATTGACCCTATTGATAGACATACTCATATAATTAGTAAAATGATTTACATTAATGAAATTAATCCTGAATTTATTTCACTCCTTAAAAATTTATTTGGAGAGAAATCTAATATTTCTAATAAAAATTTCTTAAAAATAAATAAAAAATATAATTTTATTATTGGTAATCCACCATTTAATTCTAATGGATTTATCAAGACACCTACAAAAAAAGGTTCCAAAAAATCAGATGGTAAAACCATTTGGCAATCATTTATTAAACATTCTATGTCATTATTAAAACGCAATGGTCATCTCCTTTTTATTACTCCATCTATTTGGATGAAAAATGATCACCATATTTATCATTTTCTTAATCAATATAGAATTATTAAAATTAAAACCATGAATAATGCACAAACAAATAAAATATTTAATAAACAAGCTCAAACTCCAACTTGTTATTTTTTAATACAAAATAATAAATCTAATAAATATTTACAAATTTATGATGATACTTATAAAAAATATATAATATACAATAATTATCATTTATTATCCATTCCTCTTTTTGTTCCTTCTATCATTCAAAAACTTATACCATATTCAATTAAATATGGTAAATTAAATGTTAAAAAAACGAATATGAGACCTGGATATAAAGGTCTTAAATTATCTTCAAATTTATGTAAAGATATATCTTATCCAAATATTAAAACATGTAAATTAAATTATTTACAGCCTCAACTTGTTGTTAATTATTCAAATATACCCTGCTCCTATTATAAAAAACCTAAATTAGTATTAGCTCACAAAATGCATGGATTCCCATATCTTGATTATTCTGGTATCTTTGGAATTTCTAATAGAGATAATTATGTCATTTTGAATAAATCATATGAAGATTTTATAAAGTTACATAAATTTCTCTCCACAAATTTTATAAGAAGTATTTTTGAAGCCACAAGATATAGAATGAGTTACTTAGAAAAATATATATTTGACATAATACCTGATATTACTAATATTAATGATTTTCCTGATATTATTACAAATGATACTATTTGTAATTTTTTTGATTTAGATGATTTGGAGAGAAATGTTATTAATACTTTTCATAAAAAATATTTATCATTATAAATAATATGAAAAAAGCACTAAAAAAAAAGAACTTCATTCACCTATAAAAATAAATTCTAAAATTATGATGACTTATAATATTTAGATAATATATATATATATGTCTGAAGAAGTAAGAATACTTAAAGAACAACTTCAACAAGCAAATAATTTAATTAATCAATTAGTAGCTTCCAATAATGCTCTTGCCGCATCGGCTGTCGCAGGAGCAGGTGCAGCCACGGGTGCTGCTGGGGCAGCCGTTACTGGTGTAGCAACTGGAGTTCCTATGGCTAATGCTACTACTATGAATCCTATGGCTAATGCTACTACTATGAATCCTATGGCTAATGCTACTCCTATGGCTAATGCTACTACAGCACCCTCTATGAATCCTATAGCTCAAAATACACAATTACCCGGGACTGCACCAGATGATTGTTCAAAAGCAGAAGGATTTATACAAAAACAAAT
>Ga0115007_10002411_pt1 | contig 11533 bp, 6 predicted proteins | sample ArcOceMetagenome_2_FD_87166 | JGI IMG/M metagenome (GOLD analysis project Ga0115007, IMG submission 87166) | Marine eukaryotic phytoplankton communities from Arctic Ocean - Arctic Ocean ARC135M Metagenome | ecosystem: Environmental > Aquatic > Marine > Oceanic | place: Arctic Ocean | collected... | reverse complement strand
TTTGTCCACCCTGATGCCGATGGTTGCCGAGGTGACAATGATCCGGTGGATGTCTGTGAAATTGGAGCCAGAATTTGCGGTGTTGGTGGTGTTCGTCCTGTTAAGGTTCTTGGAGTTCTGATGATGATCGATGAAGGTGAGGCCGATTGGAAGATTATTACTATTGATAAAGATGACAAATGGGCCCCCTTTATGAATGATATCGAAGATGTCGAAGAGCAATTGCCTGGTTTGTTGGACGCTATTCGCGAATGGTATCGTACGTACAAGATCCCTGATGGAAAGCCCCCAAACACATTCGGTCTCGATGAACGTTTTATGAACAAAGCCTACGCGATGACAGTAATTGATGAGTGCAATCATTCCTGGAAGGAGTTGGTCTCTGGTGAGAAGGAGAGAAATATGTCAGCTGATTTGAATGAAGAAGTGAAAGGACTTGTTAGGAAGCTATCGAAAAATTCGTTGAGTCTAATGGCTCCCAATTTGGACGAACACCATTTTGATGAACAAAACGGCGATGATGACGAAGATGGTATATCTTTTTAGATATGGCTGCATGCATGTTATATACATCCCGAATACAATTATACTGATAAAAGGTGACTATGACATATAATTTTCTATTGTAAGTCACATCGGATATGCTAAAAAAAAAGAACATCGTTTAAACGGAAGACTATCTATCCCGCGTACTCAACTTGGTTGAATATTGAGATTACAATGCTAACTATGACAGTGATAGTGACAACAAGGAACAAAGCGATGTGTACATTCGCCGAAGACTAGGACCCTAGCATAAGAAAGACCAAAGTTATCCTAACTTAAATTATTTTTTTGTTTCGAGAATGATTAGGATTTTTTTCTGCTTATGTGTGTTGTGTTTTGTTGTGTTGTGTTGTCAAACAACGTTGTGTACTCTTTGTTGTTCGACGAATGTACAAGAAATTACGATTGTTTATAATTAAGTTCCTACCTTACTATTGAAGCTGATTCACCAGTATATGTTTGTATTGGCCCTAATTATTGAATTATAGTATGTGTAGCTTTCGACCTTCTCGTGACACGTATCTCGCTAGCTAGGATATACGGTATGGAATCAGAATCCCATGTCATCTTCTGATGATTTTTTTTCTCTCTCGTCATCGAAATCTATCTATGAAAGAAATTCCTGTTCGATTGTTTCTATCTCGTTTCTTGTCTCGAATCATTTTGATTGCTGATGTAGCGTAGTAATAATATTAAAGTCGATTATATAAACAAACGACAACTAACTTCTATTAGTAATTCTACAAAATTCTACTTTAAGATCGTTGATAATTTATTACGTTATGGGATATTTTGCTCTCCGATTATTACTTTCTTTTTATAACAATAATATAAATACAACTGAAAAATATTCTTTATGAATGAATCATCAAACTACTTCTATTATTTTCGCAATCACTGTTGATTAGTTACTTCGTTTTTTTAAATTTATTTCTTCTTTTTCTTTTCTAGGAATCCCTTCTTCACACCACCAGCTTCAGAAGAAAATGCTATTTTGCTTTGCTTTTCACGCTCTTCGGCTGCGATTAGTTCTTTCGCAAGTCTTTCGGCAGAAGTTTTTTCATCTTCAGCAGATTTAATTTTCATCTTCGCAGCATTTACCTTTGCCTCTACTTCCTTTCTCTTGGCAGCTGCTTCGATTACCTGCTTTTCTTCCATTTCATGCTTTTGTTTCAACATGTTGTGATATTGCATTGCTTGTCTCCATATAACCTGACTCCAACCGGGTTCAATTTCATCAGCCTCACTTCGTACTTCGTCTACTTCAGTCGATACAACCGCCTCAGCAGTTTGATATGCACGCCATTGGCTAACAGAGCACATAGATTGAGCATATAATTTGTTCATTCCAGGTGATTCCTTTTGTATGAAAGTCACGATGGGGATGTCCCCAATCGCTCGTTTCATGAGCGCTTGAGCCATGACTCGATGCGGACCATTAACATTTGATTTATCTTTCGGTGGCTTGCCAGCTTCCCAACCTGCGTTAATACATTTTTCTTTGACCGCATAGTACTCATCAACCTCCGATGGTAATTTGATATTGAACTGGAATAGAATAGAATAAAAAAGAATAGAATGGAAGGAAATAGAAAAATACAGGAATGAGAAAAACGAATGTATTGTCTTGTATTGTAGGGATTTTCTTAGCTTCTCATTTTCAATCGTTTCGGTTTTGCCATTATCATGATAACACAAAACCCAGTTACTACTTTTATGTGCTGGCTGTGATGCGTCATATATATATATTAAAATAAAGTAACAGTAACAAGTACTTACTTTTCCATAATTTGAAAAATATTCATCATCCTCAGAACGAGATCTACGTTTATACAAGAAATAAAGAAACCCTCCCACGACTATAGCAATTAACAAGTAGATTGCTGGGTCTATGCCTTCCACCACTTCTTCCATCATTTCTTCAGCACCATCAAAACCATCTTCACCGGCAGTTCCCTCGGCGCCAGCTTCAGCACCGTCGTCTTCGAAGGTAGTGCTACCATCAGGGTTTACGTTTACAGTCTCTTCGGTCATTTTATTTAATTCCTAAACTCTTAATTCAAATTCTTTTAGTTTGAGTAAAATTTCAAATACTGGTAAGTAAATGAATAATAGCAAGATGATATCGACTGATATGACAAGGTTGGCAATGAAATGCTATATCTGGTCCTGCTTTGTTCAAAGTAGAAGGTTGCGATGTAATGAGAAACTTGTTACAGTTCGTTGTTTGTGACTGTCGTTGATTGTTGATGGGTTTGATCTTTTTCTATGAATTGGTGCAAACTCAAAACGAACGTAAAAATTTGTGTGGCTATTTTACGCGGACCTGTCAACCGCGCATGTTCCACGGTGCAGTTTGCAAAGAGAGAGAGAGAGAGAGAGATTGATTAGTTCTTACTACTGGATAATTACACGCAAGAAAGGTTGGGAGCAATAAAGTTGATGTGTCTATGCCATTATTCATTCCAATGGGAAAGTGTAAGCCTAGCAAAAGTAGCAACAATACAATTGATTGTACCATGACATGCACTCACTACTATGCTAACTATGATTAATCTTAACTTGTCTTTACAATGTCATAACACATTTTGACATAACTACAAAAACATCATGCACTTGAGATGTTCAATATGTATATACATAATATATATATATATATATATATATATACAGTAATATACTGATACATACGTAGAGTGACAGCCATAACAGCATATTAGCATCATGTCCTTCCTTTTCCTTTCTCTATAATATGCACACTTTTTGCTCAGCCTACTTGACTGTATGTACTTCAACAACTAACTGACATGATTCATTCCCACTCAGATATTATGTTTCGCTGATTTACTGTTTATGGTATCATTGAGTAGTAAATGTTTCTGATAGTCTAATGTATATATTTTATTATATACTGTACAGCTGCTCAAAATATCAAAAGTCTACAGGCTCATAACCAAATGATTCACGGTTTGCCGTGAATCCCGTATGAGCTTTGTTGAAGGCCAAGTGGCGGCTATCAAAAAAGTGATTCATTCAATTTGTTTGTAACACAACGACATACCGTTTATTACACATACGCGTTATGTACGTAGTCAGGATTGCTATTCTAACATCTAACATCATCTAACTCACAAAACATCTTGATCGACCAATTTCGATTTGTCTTTCTGATTCAGTAACTTAGGTTCCATTATCATTTCGCCTAGGACACCCGACAACTTTAAGTTCGAACAAGATCACCAAAAACGACAACCTCTGATTTTTAAGATTGATCTTTTTGCCTCGCAATACTACATACAGTCGATAACAATAAAATTACCAAACCATGAAGTTTTCTTTCCAATATACAACTCTGTCACTGGCGCTTTTGGGACATGCAGGAAGAACAACTGATGCATTTGCACCTGTTGGTTTTAGTGGTGCCAGTAGACAATCTACTGCCCGTTCTTTCTCCCCGATGGATCCATCCAATCTACACGACATCCCTAATCAGATCCAATCCATTCAAAATGCTTTTTCTACGTTGTCTCTCGCAGATTTAGATACGGCTGGAGCTATGGCCGCTGATGTTGTTCAATCTGTTGATCCTTCAGGCGCTGTTGGGGATGTTGCTGAAGTTGCGTCTAAAAATGGTTGGTTTGGTTTCTTGACAGGACCCACCATGGGGTTCCTTCAAATGATCCATACTGGACTTATGTCAGTAGGACTTGACAGTAATTCTTGGGGTGTTTCCATCATTGTCTTGACATTGAGTATCAAATTGCTTACCTTTCCTCTTACTAAAGCTCAACTGGAAAGCACTCAAAAAATGCAGGTACGATAAAGTTTTTTTGCTTTCGTCTTTTGTTCTGTCCTTAATAGCGTCATAATTTCTTTTGTTCTAATAATTATCTTTCTTTGTGGATTATCATATCATTCTGTATTACGCCCACAGTTACTACAACCTACCCTCAAAGAGACACAAGCAAAATACCAAAGCAATCCAGAAGTTATGAATCAAAAGATCGCTGAGCTCTATAAAGATAACAACGTCAATCCACTTGCTGGTTGCATTCCAAGTATTGTTCAAATTCCAGTTTTTATTGGTCTTTATCGTGCAGTACTAGACCTTGCGAATAATAATAAACTTGATGAAGCTTTCTTGTGGTTGCCTAGTCTTGAAGGACCTGTTTATGGAGCTGATCCGACCAAGGGTTCTGCGTGGTTGTTCGATAACTGGGTAAATGGTGTTCCATCTTTGGGATGGACAGACACGGCTGCGTTTTTGATCCTACCCGTTGTATTGGTCCTTTCTCAATTCGCCTCTATGGAATTGATGGCTACTCCAGAAACTAAAGATTCACAACCGGCATTTTTAAAATTTCTACCACTTATGATTGGTTGGTTCTCTTTGAATGTCCCTTCTGCCCTATGTGTTTACTGGGTAACAAACAATGTTGTTACCACGGCCACCACCGTTCTTATTCGTAACAATCTAAAAAATGCCGCACCAGTTGCGATTGCATCGGTATCTGAGGCTGTAGCCACACCAAAAAGTAACGTATTCACTCCTTCTCCTACTATTCGTGAGAAGCCCGATGGATTTGCATCTGCCTCATCTCAAGCTCGAGGCAGTGATGGTGTCACTCCAATTACTAGTTCTAGTTCTGCCGGTGCCATCGATGCTGAGGTTGTTGAAGATGATTCGGTTGAAGCAGACGATTCAGTACAGGCTTTCGAAACTAGTGAAGCGTCAACAAAAAAGGTACGACTATTAAATAATTGTTTCTACTTGTTTCTGTGTTAGCCTAAAAGTTAATATATCGGTTCTAACTTCTTTTTTTCCTCTGATTAATATTATTTCTTTATCATAATAGCGTGGAACGAAGAAAAAGAAGAAGAAAAGAAAGAATTAGAGTTTAGAGAATAAACGCCCTTCATATACACAGTGGTTATTCCTCCTATCAATATATATATATATCTTTTGTAAATCATAATATTCCCCCTTTTCTCCACTCTATCATAAAATCAAGAGTGTAACCATTCTTTTTCTCATCGCTAAAAAACTATATTGAATTTGTAATTAAAAAAAACTCCCATTAGAATTTAATGCTTTATATTTTCAATCAATCCGATAATGACATACAGACGTAAAAGTTTTCCTAACTACTAACGAAAATAAAATAATAATAAATCCTTAGTATATTTGTAATATTGCGTCGTCGTCGCTATCTTTGGCACATCCACAACCACCCATAAGTATATCGGTCTGAGCAGCGATGCCTGTGAAAGTTGTCTCTGGTTCGAAGTTGGTGCTCTGAGTAGCGCACACCTGATCGACAGCAAATGCAGTGAACTGTTTGTCCATATTCAACATATTCAAGAAGTCACCTTTAGACATTTTGCCGTTTGCATTGCAGGCAGTGTTGCAGAGGAAGCCGAGTGTCACGGCCTGCTGTTGGGGTTGATAGGCTGGATCAAATGGAGTAAAGTCTTTACTGCAGAGGGCTCTCCACCAGTTTTGAATGGAAGAGCTAACAACAGATGGATCGTAATAATCTTCTAGGGTTGTTGCCTCTGTAGATTCAGAGTTACATACATTGAGGAGGTTACCGTTCTGAGCAGTAAGTACCAAATTTGATGGTCCGTCGGATGAAGGAAGGCCCTTGATTGCTTCGATGACGGAAGCAACTCTATCGGGATGCTTCAGGAAGCTACAGCCGCAGCCTTCGTAGCCGACAGCACGGCAAGATCCATCAGCGATTGCGTACTGGTTGAATGGATCTTTAACGGTTCCTGGGACGCCACAGTCCTTGAAATGCTGGAGACGTTCGAACACAGCTGGGCCAGACCAAACTGTGGAGTCAGTGTAGTTGCAGGGAAGGAATGGTATCATAATATCACAATGGGTCTGCAAATATCTATTTCAACCATCATGGCATCATGTGATGGTACTACAGTAGTATGAATTATGGAATAATTTCATTTGTTCACTTTTTATTTAACTGCCAGCGCACGTATATATCCAATCGTGAAGTTTCGCTCAATTTCTTTTTTTTTAAATGCCAGCGGACTTTCTGTACGCATAATACTGTAGACACCACAGACATCAGAACACACAAAATTCTCTCACATCTTTATATATTACACATATTAATAATAGATAATAATTTATATGGATAGATGCTATGTTAGCTTGCGGCACAATAGGAATAGATTATAGAAATACAAAATGGAACATTCACAGGAAGATACGAATTGGGATCAACAGCAATCTGGTGAAAGTACCAGTAGTTATGGGATATACGATGAGATGATAGATAGATTGGATTTGCAGGACCAGGAAACCCGAACATCATCATCAGACACTAATAACGAAATCAGACGAACGACGCCCTTCTATAATAATAATCATAGAATAAGGAGTGATAGTAACACGAGTAAATCTGACATACTAATAGAAACAATAATAATAGAAGAAGCAACAATTCCTCTAACTCCTGCACTGATAGAAATTACACCAAATCCTGATTATGAATTCCAAAGGCAACAAGGAGGAGGCGATGTTGTTATAACCGACGAGGACGATGACACCTTCAATCGATATCGATATCGATCTTGGGCTAATCAGAAACTGGCTAAGGTTATATTCTCTCATCCTAAATCACTTCGAACTTTTTGTCTCGAAGCCTATGAATCAGCGAGGGAAAAACAACAACAACAACAACAATGTTCGAATAATAACGACAATAATCAAAATACGGAAGAACAACTTTCTACAACGACCGATTCAGACGAAGAAAATAATATATATATTCCAGACTACGAAGGGATAATAATACACAATATACCATTATCGATTGCATTTGATACATGTAATGTATGTATTGAAATGACTTTAGATTTTAGTTTTGCAACAGTTCGAATTGCCGTGATGACAATTGAAACTTCTGTTCATGTTGTTGGGGATGTATGGGACGGAGTTACACGTTTCAATCCGATGAGCTTTGCATACATGATCATTACAAGACCATTTAATATGATGGGAAAGACGACAGAAGTAGTTGTATCAGGAATACAGTCTGTTGCTACCGGTGTAGGTTCTGCAAGCTCTATTGCGCTGAATCGTCTTTCTGCCAAGAATCATTCATTTTCGTCACAAGAAAATCTACGTCGGACACGTTCAACAGCAGACAAATCACTCAGTCAAAAGTTATTAAGAAAATTAAGCAGTTTGAATTCAGCTGCACAAGTTATAAAATACACCGAAATTGGAGACAATGATGGTGGACTTTCAAAACATGCGAAAAGTAGAGTCCAAAGAATGATGCACTATGATGTAAGTTTGCGTCCATTTGTCGCAACGGTCAAACTACAGGAATCATTTAAGAAAGACTCAACGACTACTGATGGTTTTAATAGCGAAGGTGATGATGGGACGTCTGTAACCTCTTCTCCGCTGGACGGTCCATTCATGTGTACGCCACAATCTTTCCCTCCAACTCCGGCCTCACGAGCACATGTTTTAAAAAGGGGGAGCAGATTTGCAGATGATGTTGTCTTCCTAGCTAGAGATCAGCTACGTGTCCACGATGGACTTGAAAGCAGTAACGAAAGAACAAGAGAAATGGCACAAGCTCTTACACAGGGGAAACGTTTAGCCGTATTTGATGCAGATGATGCTAGCGCAGGGATAGATCTAAGTTGTGGTCAGCATGGTAAGATAATTTGTTTTTTGCAAGATGATGATGATATGTGTGTGTCTATGTCTCTTTGTGTCTATGTGTCTATGTGTCTATGTGTCTATGTGTTTTGTTTTACGAGAGGGTACCGTTCGTAATAATCCTGAATATTTGAAAATTTTGTACCTTTCTGCTTGCATTCATTGGGTCATGCATTTGGATGTTCTGGCTAACTTTCTTTTAATGCTGTTGCGTATATCGATATTTTCAATACTCAGTGGCGACAAAAGTTGGTAATCTTCTTTACTGTTCTTCAAGGTCAATGGTTCCTATCCTCCGCAATTGCTTTGTCTACTTTGAGATGACCGTGCTCGGACGTTCTGGTGGAGGATTTATTCCTCAAACAAGTATGGCGACGCTCTCATTTGGATTATCAACAAAAGAAATGCCTCCAAACACACTAGTAGGAGCATGGAAGGGGTCTGTCGGTTTGTGCACCACAGGGCAGATATTAATCTCTGGGCAATGGTGTAGCCCAGGTCCAGCAGATCCTACTATCAGTCCTTTTGGGGATCGAGAAACTGTTGGCTGCCTCGTTTGTCTTGATGATAGCAGTGCTTTTGAAACTTGGGATGGTGTCATGATTACTGCGACGATTACATTCAACATAAATGGACGTATTGTCAGCCCACATGTCCCGTGTCTTCCTACAGGGTTAGACCAGCATTCACCGATATCCTCACCACCAGACGTCCCAGTAGGAGCTACTCCACCGTCGTTTACTCTGCCCCTTCTTGTACCAGCCGAAGAAGAATTGTATCCTACGTTAACCCTTCATTCTCCCGGTACATCCGTCATGTGCAGGTTCAGTGCGGAGGATATAATAGCAAGATCTAGAGAAGACATCGGTGCGCCACCGAATGTTGCAGTTTACGCGGTGGATGGGAGCCTCGTGTTCAAAGAAGAAGAATAGTGATATGACGCTCGTGTAATTTTCCCCATAGCTAACGTTAGTACTTCTTATATAAATAATGCACTAATTTAATACAAGCATTTTTCTAGCTACTAAAAAATATGAGAGAAAATTGCAGAACAGTAGATTATCGTGGCTATTATTAATTTAAAATTAATTACAGATTTAAGTCGCGATTGTAATATTTGAAATCATCACCAACCAAAACCTGCAGTTGTTTCAAACTTCTATTTATCGTCCGCCGTACCTTGTCAGGCTTAAGACCAACCAAATCGCTAACATCACTTATTGTTCGACCACAACGTTTTGACGTAGATTGTTCTGTGTCCATCCCAAATCTCAACATGATCATACGAGCATCCACTTCTGATAGATGAGATTGTAGTGCTTTTAACAGGTCTTCACGAAGAAACTTTTGATCCTGACTAAGTTCATTTTCATCAGTCTTGCTTTCAATTATGGAATGCATAGAATCGGCATTATCACCAATATTGTTTGGTTTCATTCGATTCACCATCTTTTGGTCTAAAGAATAGAATTTTTGTGATATTGCGTCTTCGCATCTTTCAATCTGCACTTCTGACATACCAACCGCATTACTAAGTTCAGCCATTGTGGGTGGACGATTCAATGATTCCTTTAAATCTTTTTTTATTAAGTTCATTCTTTTGTGCTTTTCATGTAGTCGCTGTGGGACAGGAACGACACGAGATTGTGATAATTGATCTCTCTTTATGGCTGATCGAATCCAGTACATTGCGTAGGTTGAAAATCTAAATCCTCTATTAGGATCAAATTTTTCAGCAGCCCGAATCAATGCCTACCGTACGAACGAACACAACAGAAAAGGAAGAGAGGTTAGATAAAAGACAGTCATAAGCAAGATCAATTATTCAGACAAGTTCGTAACATTTCTATCAATTTTATATTATACAAAACAAAAACGAGAACAAGAACTTACCAAAATCCCTTCTTGCATCAAATCGCCAGCATTGTATTGTCCCTGAAGACCATTCCTGATATATACATTAACGACACCCTGTACCATACGTAAATTGGACGTAACGAGTATGTTTTTAGCTTCCAATCCTTCTTCGATAGATTGTGAGATAGATTCCATATTGAATTTTCCTGCTGCAGCACACCATTCATCATCGGTTGGTTCTCTATGTAAATTAGCGACTAATCCATCATAAATATTCTGTAATCGGATTGCTTCCTGTGTCTTTCCACCCAAGTCAATTTCTTCCTTTGGTGTGATCCTATCAACTTCGTGTATCTCATTAGCAAATTGTATAAGACTATCTGGTACAGATACACTAGTCTTATACATTTCTTTCCCATTTATCTGTGTCCGTTTTTTCTTAGCAGCAGCAGTATCAACAACTTTCTCTCCAGATTGTTGTTCTGCTATTTTAATTCCATCACGGTATGCCTTTAGTTTATTAGTATTGGTCCGCTCTATAAATCCTGGCATAGTAGAAGAACGAGATGTAAATTTAGATGAAGATTTTGTGTATGTATTTGCTGTTGATGCTAATATATCTTCTTCTTCTTCTTCTTCTTCCACTATAGATGACGAAGATACGGATGCTGATAGTTGTTGTTGCCTTTCAGCTTCTGTTTTTTCATCGTAAATGAACGATTCCTCCTTTTTCCGTAGTATGTTACGAATATATTCATCGTCGTCATGATTTTCGGTCACGCCAATGCCCGAACCTGATGATGGTGGAATAAAGTTTTTCGTATTATCAATGATAGAATCGTTACTATTATTGAGACTCTTCTTTTTACGATTTCTTGGATTGGGTGGCCCAATACTGAGTCCCTTGAATTTTTGTATATTCGTCACAGAGGATATAATAGGTTGTTCTTGTTGTTGTTGCTTTTGTTTTTGCGTTTGTTGTTTATCTCCTTCGATTGTTGTTGAATCAATATTATCAGTAAAAAATATTCGTTTTTCTTTTCTCGGTACTGATGATTTATTTTTATTTGATCTAGAATTTGTATTTGTGTTTGTATTGGAGAACATGGTAGGGGAGGAAAGCTTTTTCTTTTTACCTGTCCTCGTAGTCCCCCGAGCGGCACTTGTAGTACTTTTAACAATAACTTGTCCGGGGAGAGATCTTCGCTTCCTTAGTGTCTTAGTAGTCTGATTGGTAGTAGTAATATCCATCGCAGTAGAATTCTTCGCTATCTCAGCCAAGGAAGAAAGGATGTACAACTCTTCCAAGGCTGCTCGGTCAGTAACAATATTTTTTTCAATGTGTACGCCAAGATTATTTGGATCTGTCATTACTCGAATTGCCGTAGAAAATCGAGAGTAGCGACTGTTACTACTTTGGCTTTGGCT
>Ga0115007_10002409_pt1 | contig 11549 bp, 8 predicted proteins | sample ArcOceMetagenome_2_FD_87166 | JGI IMG/M metagenome (GOLD analysis project Ga0115007, IMG submission 87166) | Marine eukaryotic phytoplankton communities from Arctic Ocean - Arctic Ocean ARC135M Metagenome | ecosystem: Environmental > Aquatic > Marine > Oceanic | place: Arctic Ocean | collected... | reverse complement strand
TTTACAGGTATATAAAAATATGTTTTTCAATCTCAGTTGCCTTACTAGTAGTTAAAACAAGGTACATATGTATGTGTAGTACATGAACCACGTACTGTAGACATGTACATATATCTGATCTAGATTTAATCAATAATCAATATTTTTTTCTGAATCTTTCTGTATTCTGTACACGTAACTATTGATGGCGAAATAAAATAAAAGGTCCCCGTGTAGCAGTGTACACATACTACATACATGTAGTACATGTACAGCACGTGTATATATTTATTTTGTACACATGTATGTGTGTAGTACCTACCTGTATACCCCCCTGTATGATGTACCCGGTAGTCACAGGTTCATGTTATGAAATTTGTATCATGAATGTATCTCTATAGAATACCCCCGGTAGAACAGTCACAACCACCTTAATAAGCGTCGCTCTGTCCATTTACTTGCTTGTGTTGAACCATGTTTTCAAATCAATAACGTCACTGGGTTGGTTTCTGATGGGATTCGTTGTATAAATATGCAACTCCATCAACGTCGGATTCACAAACAATGTACACAATGTCCAATCTGCTTTTTCCCCTTTTTCGTGGGACAAATTATCATGATAAATCGGCCAACTTGCATCGTGTTGATCACCAATGACATTCAACATGTCGTTGGTCGAAGTGATGGGGTGTTCCGCCAACATAATTTTTGCTCTTGCGTCACGATGGGTACTGCTGTTGGAACCAATTTGTGGAATGTTTAGGGTTTGATAGGTGTTTGCATGAAAATAGGCCGGTGCACCAACTTGAAATTGACGAATCGAAAACACACCCTGGTTGGCCACTTCGACATTGTACATGTGTTGTTGCTTTAAATCAAACAATTGATAGTTGTGTCCCGCAACAAGACCGTATCGAGTGATTTTAGCAATGCCATCCTCGATGGAAGCCATGGTCAATAAATCGCGCGCCATAAACACACGTCCAAGACCACCTTGGAGGTCGCCCGTTGCCGGGGCCACGTAATTCATTGTAAACAACAAATCATTGGCATTCCAACCAAAAGCACCGGTGGGCGTATTGCCCAGATATGTGTAGGTTGTAAAGGGCACGCCCTGTGAGCCCACACCTTGTGGAGCACTTATCAAAGCCGTGTGGTTCATGTCGCCACCTCCTGAATCTTCATTGTGTACCAAATAGGCTCTCCCTTCCTTTGAAATCCAAGCTAAATCGGAGCATCGCTGTGGGTTGTGTTGAAAGGCTTCGTTGACCGAGGGTTTGTAGAAATAGGAAAATTCTTCCGACATTTGATTGATGAACAAGGTTTCGAAAGGTACTTGGGAACCATCGGCAATGCCTTGCAATTCTAGGACGTACATTGGGTACGTGGCATTGTTTTTGGCCAGAAATGTATCGTATGTCGGTGAGTCGTGAAAGAAGGGAATCAACTTGGTTTGCAAATATACATCGGACACCATGCGATCTTGTATGATGAAAGAAAATTCGGTGCCAATGGCATGACCAAAACTGTAATGTTGTTGTGCATCGGTGATGTCGGAACTGGACGGTACCCATGAGAATTTGGGCAGGTTGGGTGGGCCCAGCAGGACCGGGGTGGTCGGGGAGGTGGAAGGAAGGGGCACCGGTTGGGTGGCGTTGGTGACAAACGAAGTACAGGAAGTACAATTGTCCCATGACTTTGCTGGTTCCAACTGGCCAAACACACGACAACTTGGGTCCATCGGGGTGTTGCTGCTGTTAGTATTGTACGTCAAAGAGGAGGCACCGAGTCTTTGTGCCACAGCGCAGCAAGTTTCAAGTGTCGCGCAAGTTGATGCGAAACCCATGATGTGCCCTCGTAGTTGAATTCCTTCGTACTTGGTGGCAGGGCAATTTTCATTGGCGTGTATGGACCCAATACCAAGAAGTATGAGGCATAGCAACAACATTTTAAGGATGTAAAAGTCGAGAAAGTCAAGACCCCGTGACAGAACCCACCCCGACAGATCTTGAAAACTTTGAAAGAAAAGTTTTCAAGTCGTCTCCTTTTTCTGTTCACCACGGGACAGTGCCTTGAACAACAATACCTCGACTTTGAACTTACAAACTTGGCCTGTTGATTTAAATCAATGTTCTCCTTTGATTTCGAGGGTGAATCAAAGGGACATGTTGAAACACCGCTCGAACAATTTTGCCCGTCCGCCAGCACCAGCACCACCACCACCACCACCACCACCACCACCACCACGCAACTTGCCTTGTCCGGTACACCAGGTGTAGCGCTGTGGAAATCTTGCCAAAGCAGCGACTCCGATGGTGATGGACTGCCCCCGACTGCCAGGTGGGGCCACAGTGCTACGACGGTGGGTCCCGAGACGATGCTTGTGTTTGGTGGTTACGGCGAGGACAAATTCACCGACCATCTGTACAGCTACAAACCAGCCCAATCGGAATGGGAACGAGTGAAAACAACGGGTCATGGACCATCGCCTCGAAGCAATCATTCCGCGACGGCGGTCGGTGAAAATTTGTTGGTCGTCCATGGCGGTGGCAAGAAAGGTACATTTGACACGTACCATGCGTATGACTCTGAACAACAACATTGGAAAGATGTCAAAGTCTTCATGGGAAGTCATCACAAGGATGGTGTGGACAGTACAGATCGAAACAGTCGTCGAAATTACAACCGACGAAAATTGCAACAATCTTCTCAATTGCCCGCGCAAAGAAGTGCGCATGCAGCCTGTCGCGTAGGTGGCAAATACGTCGTTGTCTTTGGTGGGAAAATTGGAAAAGAAGATACGGCGGCATCCTTCTTACTTGACGTGAGCAGCATGTTGCCCTCTGCTTCTCCCAATCCACATGATGTACCTTCTTTTGATTTGCCTTTGTGGGAGGGTAACTTGCCATCGATCATGTCACCGAAACCTGTCGCAAGAAGGTTTCATACCCTGTGTACCCATTGGCAATCGGGTGCTGGTATATTGTTTGGAGGTTGTTACGGTGAATATCAATGCTTGGGTGATGTGTGGGTTGTCAAATGTGTATCCAAGGACACCCAGGGCACCCAACACACTCATGACACCCCGGACACCTCCAACACAGGAGGCAGCTTGGTACGACAAGACCAACCCGTTATGTCTTGGACCAAATTAAAGCCGCAAGGTACTCCGCCAACCAAAAGATGGGGGCATTCTGCCTCCATTGTAAGTGATCACTTGATTATCATCGGTGGTCGGGCACAAACTGATTTAATGGACATTCATTTGTTAACATTAGCATCATTGTCGAACCACGAATTAGTACGGCGGTCCTCCAATCGATGGAGTACACCAGATTTGAGTGCCTCGCCGCATTCACCCTTGCCAAGAAGAAGAGCAACGGCATGTACCTATGCCGGTCATGGGGCAACACTGACCAACAGCAGCAACGCAAACAATCGTACTCGAATTTTAGTTTTTGGTGGTTACGACGGTCACTTTCGTAAGTTTATTGTTCGTTGCAGTAGTCGTAGTAGTCCTTGTCATTGTCATTGTCATGTTTGGCGATGACAACCAAAACCTAAGACTCATTTTTTGTTTTTTTTTTTGATACCGTGTTCTTTCTTCCAGGGAATGATTTACTCTCTTTGAACATTTCTGGTTTAACTGTTGTAGAAAGTGAATTGCCCGTTGCAACTGAAATCTTTCCTGTTCGTACAAATGGCACCAACCACTCGACCAACAGTAGCAAAGGTACCACAACAACCAATGTTACTCTCAATCACCCGTTGGCTCATGCCGAACCTCAAACAACACCGCCAACACTGCCAGCATCCGTACCGTCCGCACCACTCCATTCATCGTTCCAGCAAGGAATGTCACCCCTCGTACCCTCCATACCAGCAGCACCCTCCGCACCAGTGCCATCCTGGGACGCAATGTTTGTACCCCCACCGCCAGATTTATATTCAGTGCTTGCACCACCTTCTTCCACCATGTCCAACTCCATCTCCAACACCAATGAATTGGTATTTGGTGAAACAAAAGCATCCGTCCCTTCCTCGACCGCCACCATGAAAATACAAACGAAAGACCAAGAATTAATTTTACCCATCAAAGATGTTGAATTGCTGCGTCGGTTGCTGCCCGTCTTCTTCATGATGAAAGGTGAAGATGTTCAAAATTGCCTTCCACGTTTGAAAGAATATGATGCAAAGCGTCCACCACTGGTACCTTCAAGTGGACGGCAACCACCAAAACTTGCTGCAAAGAATTCAACAAACACTAGGCATGAAGGAGGACGCCCATCGACTGAACACAGTCTTGGTATTCGTGCAGCAAAAATGTGTTGGATGGACGACGACGATGTTACTAGTGTCATGCAAATGGGGTATTCAAGATCTCGGGTGTTTCGTGCAATTCATGCTACAAAGCAAACGGTTGAAAAATTAAATTTAAACGTGTTGTTGGATGCTTGTGAGAAAGAACCAGAACAATCACTGGAAGACGAGAGCATTGCAGCAAGTTACATGCATGCAATCAGTGGTGGTGGAAGTGGAAGTGATGGGTACAGCAACAGCAGTCATTCGGGAAGTTTTGTCTTTGGTGGACGATCAATGATGAATAAAAAAGGAAACAGAAAAAAATTGAAAGTAAAATCGTCGCGTAAAAATGTTCATGGTGGTGGTGGTGGTGGTACTGGTAATGCGTCACAACGAGTGATGGAGTTGGAAGCACAAGTAAAAGAAATGAAAGATGATTTGGCTACATTGTTGCAATGTTCCATCACATTTGATCTGATGGAAGATCCCGTTGTGACACCGAATGGACAGTTGTATGATCGTTGTAACATTGAAGCATGGATCAATAAAAAACATACTGATCCATCAACAAGACACTCATTGAGAAAATCACAACTGGTGAAAGTTCGAGATTTAAAAGACATCGCCGATAAATATCGAGGTCGTGGGTTGTTTTTGTAAGAGATCGGCAGTTGACAATAAATTAGTTTATGTACCAGGTATAGAGATTTTTCATTTTGTTTATATATAACACGTACCCGGGTACCTCGCATCACACCCGCTGATGAGCTGTTGCTGTTGTGACGTTGACAAATCCACCCAAACCAAACCTAAAAAAATCCAGCGAGCAACGAAAACCAAAAGACATGGCGCAACATATCCCCCAAAGCCAAAGCTACTAGTACAGTAAAGCACCCAAACAATCCACTCAACACTCCACAAGACCACCCCAACGACGCCTCACCCACGAGCAAAGAGCCGACGGTTACTTGTTCAAGACAGGGAAACCCTCTTGATTCCGACATCTGATCCAAGAACATTCAGCAACGAAATCACTCAACAACCAAACAACTTTCATTTTCCAGCAACACTTTTTGCAAATACAACATATTATAATCAGGTACAGTAGTATTGTCCTTTCAAATACACCTTCCAATACAAATTCCTACAATCAACATGGGCAGTCATAAATCAAAATTGCTTGAAAAGTATGAATCTTCCAGTCTGTTCAGTAGTTCATCCGTACGTGAACAAAGTGATTCGAAACTCCACGAAGCTATGGTTCGATTGTTTGATCATCAAAGTAACATGGAACAATCTCAAGAAAGATATCAAAACCAATATGTTCATCGTGACGTTGAAGTTATTACAGCCAGTTATATGAAAGATCCGGTGGTATTAAAAAGTTTGTGGCAAGTGGACGGATCCATGGAAGTTGAACCCATCACGCATGGTTTATTAAATAACATTTGGGTTGCTGCTACGAAAAGTACTTCCAAAAGGAAAATTTTAAACATGAACATTCATGATTTTGAAATGGTGGTGAGAAAATTTATGTTGGAAAATCGTGAACAAAGTTTAAAAACATTGCATGCCCAATTACAAATATCCATGCAAGGTATGCGTTCCATTTTTGAAACCAGTCTATCTCGTGAGGAACGCAAAGATGAATTTGCTAAACAAAATGCAGATGAAATCAGACATCGTCTGAAACAAGCAGCAGTATGGCTTGAGTGGCAAGAAGAATCAATGAAAAAGGCGGTCAATTCAACATTTCATTTGTTTGATGATGTGATGGATCAATTGGTGGTCGGTCTATTAAATTATTTTGATGACCAACGTAAAAAGTTGTTGTCGCTGCAAAACAATGCCACCAATTTTATTTGTATATTCACTGGAAGCAATGCCAATACGAGCAAAGAAATCGCCAAACAAGTTGAAATGTTTACATTTGCTGTCACTTCGTACGATCCCGTGTCGAAAAGATCCATCGTAACGTATGCAGATCCAAATCGGGTACCACGCGTTGAATCTTTGCAATTGTTATTGGCACGTGTTGGAATTGAAAAAGTGTCTTTGTCAAGCAAAATGGAATTTAAATATCACGACAGAATTATTGAAAAAAGAGTGACATCTTTGAAAAAAACAAAAAAATCAACCAGGAATTTGCTGTCGACTCTAGGGAGTTTTAGGAGTCGTTTGCCCGCAACTTTGTCGTCGGAAAGCAAAACCAATCAAGAAAGTGAACGTCGTGGTGGTGCTTCTGAAGACCCATCTCATCCTGGAAGCAGAGATGTTTCGGGTGAAAGAGTGATACATGTGGAAGAATTCTGTCGTTGGTTTTTGCCAGCCGTGCAACAAGTATTTACAGTGCAAAATTTAATCACAGAATCTGGATCAGCACATCCAGATGTACGTTCTTTGTTTCCTCGTGGCAACACAGCCAAGTTGCCTTCTTTCACCGATGAACCCGATCCCTCTTGGTATGTCGACAGGGAGATTCCTTTACCTTTGGAAGTACCAAAAGAAGATGATAGTGGATTCTTCATTGGCACGTTAAAATCATTGAATCCTTCGTCCAATGAAGAATTTAAATATTCCCGAGATGGTACAATTATTCATGCCCGCCATGCCCATCATCATCATCATCATCGCAATACTTCCGAGTCGTCTGCCTACGAGGACGACGAGGAGGGGGGTGCTACAGCAGACAGTGAGCACAGGACAGGAGAAGAAGACGTGGAAAAAGAGGAAGAGGAAGAGGAAGAGGAAGACAAAGAAAAGGCAAGTCAATTGTATAATTTATCAAAATGGCAAGTTGTTGAATATGGTATATTTGCTTTCAATACGACTGGGGACATGTCCAAAACTACAGAGGAAACGGTGGCTGGTCAAAAAACAGAGAGAAAAACTGAACATCATCACCATCACCATCGAAAGAAAAAGAAACGATCAACACATGGTGATTCGTTGACTGAAATGCCAGATATATTTTCTAATGACAAGAACAAGAACAAGAAAAAGGTTCAACATAGCACGGTCAGAAAGGTTATCAGTGGGACGACTACTACTACCACAGGTATGCCCACACCCATATCTCTTCCGAGGGGAAGATTAACCAATGAAAAAGTGAGTTCAGACATGGATCAGCAACAAGTTGTGGGGAGAAGCCGGTCAAGAAGTAATTATTAAAACTCAGTTTGATCAAATTACATTTATTTATGGTACGTGGTACGTGGAACCCGGCCCGGGTGTACACACAAGAAACAACTACATTACAAATTAATACATACATCAACCATCGTACAAACGAAAAAGTCTTTTTAAAACGAAAAAGACCTGAAAATACCGGTGTATACGTGTGTGCACACCTTCCAAGCAGAGACAAGCCCCGAAAAGACTTCCATCTTCCATCTTCCATCTTCCATACTATGAACTATGAATGTGTACACAGTGTAATAACACATGCACAGTTTAACATGTATGTAAAAGTGGGTATATGTAAATATATAGGTACCTAGTACATTCTCACTTCTATTGTACAAGTATTTTCGTATGTTCATTATGCAGTTGATGTCTTCGAACTATTTTTATCTTTGTCAAGTCTCGGTGATTGGATTGTGCAATGTTGTTAAAAACATTGGTTGACAACCGTCACGTCATTTCTTGACTTCTCCTCCACCCATCTGCCCATCGATTTCATTCCACTCTGTCTCCCGTGCCTCCCCCTTTCTCACCCATACCCCACCCCATTTCTTTATGTCCTCTTCGTTTTATTGTGGGTATTTTGATAACACATCGGCGATTTGGTCTGCCAAATTCGTGGAGGAGTTTTTTCTTGACAATCCATGTTTGCCGTCGACGACCTTCCCATGACTTCCATCCCACCAGCGCACAATTTCACCCGTTGGTGCTAACAACACACGTTGCGGTACGAATTGTACATGACAAGCACGTACACCTTCTTCTCCAGTCCATAAATGTGTCATGTTTTTACTTGGCCATGATTCTTCGACTTCTTTGCTTGCGTTCAGGGACCCTGAATCGCAATTGATGGTAATGAACGCCACTTTACCCTTGAACAGATGTCGTTCAAGGACATTCGACGAGGCACGCTGGTGCAGTTGATCAATGTTTGATCGGCAGCCGTCGCGCCCCAATGGACTTCATGCGTCCATGCTGACCAAAGATGATTGCCCCGTTTTAGTCATCCAAAAATCCAAGACACATACTTTGCCACGACAATACTCGCTGATTTTCGAAGATACACCTGTTCTTAAATTTTTGACTCGAATGTTGACAAACCCATCTTTGATGCCACTGCCTGCATGCCGTCCACCCCAACCACCGGCGTGCAATTGACGAATGGGTTGCTGTCGTGTTTGTGTTGCAGGTGGTTTGCGTGTACAGGTGGTGAATGTGTTTGTGGCAGTGGCATTAAGTGTTTTTGGACCTAGAATGGAACGCGAGGAGGACCGTGCCTCTTTTTGAAAACACCGCATGGATTTAGACGATGCATCTAAAAAGGATGAGGCAGGTGGTGCGTGGGTAGTCTTGGAGGGAAACATCTCGGTACGATGAAGAAGTGTGGCAACCGAAGAAACTGCGTCGGCTCCGGCTTTGACTCTATTGTATTTTCTTGTCTGGGTTTTAGATTTCTTTCGTTTGCTGCTGCCAACTTTACCAGTTATCGAACCAGTACTTCTGTTGGACGTTGGACGACGGCTGAATAATGTTGCCCCATGACCGTTCATGGAGGAACCGCTGCATGACATTTAACGGTTTAGAGGGAGTTACAAAAAATTGGATGACCAGGATGACAAAAAATTTTGGTTTCAAGTTTGTGGCGAAAAAAACAAAAGGAAAAAAGGGATTAACCTCTCGTCTTTCAAGTTTTACGTCCGTTCGCTTTTGGTTGAATCGTGCGTTCCAATCAACCACTTTGAAATGCACTGGATGGACTCGTATTCTAAGTATGTCGGGGGAGTGTTAATTTTAAAGACTGTCGAAAACTTCTTGGTGGTCGAAAATATTTGAGGAAAAAAGAGTTGGACTTCTGCTTCACTTCAGTCTTGTTGCAATAAGTAAGTGTGCTTACAATGATATCCAATACCCATTGACCACCCAAACAAATTCCACAACTACCCACAAATCAAACCAACCATGCAGCGGTACACAATGGTTGCGGTGCCCAACATGTCTGCTCATGCTCAAAAGCTTGCCAAAAAAAATTCAACTCATTCTTTTTGTAAATTGAAATCTGCCGCAATTGCCACCGAAAGATGGAACTACATGAACAAATCACCTGTTGCTGCTGCTACTACAAAAAGATGGAACCACGCAAACAACTCACCTGATCTCAAACCAGAACGAAGAGGTACCTTTTCGCTCCCCCATCTTGTCAAGCCTGCGGCATTAAACGTATTAAGTGTGCTCATTGTGGACGACAGCAAAGCCTATACGTTAAAATTAAAAAAGATGTTGAACAAAGTGATACTTGAATTAAACATGAATTCTAGCATCAAAATATTAAGTACCACAAATGTTTTTTCAGCGTTGCATGTATTGTCCAATTATCGATTCAGTTTGGTATTGGTAGACAATATATTTGCAAATGCAAGTATGACAGGTTCAGAGCTCTGTTGCCGGCTGCAAGCCCGTACAACATTGAAAATAAAAATGTCCCCCTTGGTGGTGATGTCAGGGCAAAAAACAGTTGTCGACACCAACATTCATGAAAAACATTTGTTAAATCCAACTGAATTGAAAAAAGTGTTGCAGAAATACGCCACACCCATGACATCGTTTGATGCGATGCATGCTATTACAAACAGCATGAACCTGTTGAGTTCCACAACCAAAACTTTGATCACGGGTAAAACCATCAAAGTGGAAGAAGAAGAAATTGACAATCAAGTTTACCCGATTGCTGCTGCTGCGGAGGTGGCTGCTGAGACTAGGTTTGATATGTTCAATCCTCCCTTCGTTTCTAGTTTTGTCGTCCGACACAAAAGAGGGTACTCTGATCGCAAAAGAGAAGCTGAAATGTACGAGAAATTGGTTTGGCAAGAATCGGAACCTTGCATGATGTTGAAAAAGCGAGAAATTTCGACAATGGAGAAAAAAATCAATCACCGGCGCCGTCAACGAACAGCGAAACAAATTGCTAAAAGGCGCGACGACATTTTGAAAATCATGAACAAGAAAAAAATGGCGGTAGTTTCATATGATTTACCTGACGTGAGCAGTGATGATGAGGACAATGATGGTATGGAAAAGAAAGAAGAGAAAAACGACAAGGTTTTGAAGGAAGAAAAGATTGTTCAAAACAATATCAATATTGTTCTTCTTCCTTCTCTCTTGTCTTATGTCGATCAATTGTGTACTGCAATCAGAAACAACAACATATCGAATTTGCAGACGTTAATGGCCATCAAGGGCACCTCGGGTTGTAATGACATTAATGGTACTAATGAACATGGATTGACTGCATTGCATGTGGCGGCAGGATTGGGCAGGCATGAAATGATTGCTGTATTGATTCAAGAAAAAGCTGATGTGAATGCAGCGCCCAATGGTTATACACCTTATGCCCACGCCTTGAATTCTGTTACGAAAGGTATTGGGGCAACTCAGCAAACTTTGGACTTGTTGCATTTGAATGGTGCAAAATTGTCGGAGGAATCAAAAGTTGAACAGATGAAACAAATCATTTTAAAAGAGCAAAAAAGTAGTTTCCAACAACAAAAAAGAAGAAGTAGCATGCGGTCAAGAAGGAGAAGCAGCATGAAAAGTGGCCTCGGAAGAAGATGTAGCATGAGAAGTGGCCTCGGAAGGAGGAGTAGCATGAGAAGTGGCCTCACAAGGAAGAATAGCATGAGAAGTGGCCTCAGAAATAATCAAACAATTGTTGAACAAGATGAAGAACAACCTGTTGTTGGTGGTGGTTACAGTTACTGCACGGAACGGATAGGTATCGGTATAGATATTACAAATATGGTACAAATGAAACCAAATGACATTTAAATATCATGTACAGTAAGTGGAATGCTAAATTTCCTCAAGTAATGTTTAGTTAACACACTGTTGTTTCAACTCGTTGTTTCACTGGACTGGTACGGGTTGGTGTGAAAATTCCACAAGATGGAAATCGTGCAAACACGTACGGGCACGTGGCGGTGGTGCATGGGCATGTTTGGCGCACGCTTTGCAGTGTTTGTGCGACGGGCGCGCGTGTTGCCCAGCCCGTGCCCTGCAACTCGTAATTTGTCGTTCTTGAGGTTTCACCG